>DGYFI06202__coassemble_352_pt1 | contig 64601 bp, 56 predicted proteins | sample DGYFI06202__metabat2_high_PE_029 | metagenome-assembled genome bin DGYFI06202 | reverse complement strand
GACCGCCGAGGTGGGCGCCGCGATGATCGTCGTGGTGGAGACAACCGCGGCGGCCGTCCGCAACACGCCAATCGCGGTGGTGCCGGCCAGCATGACGATCGTCGTCGCGACCGCCACAACGGCCCGCAGCGCTCCGGCTACCGCGAGGAACGTCTCAACCTCCGTGACAACGAGCCCGCGATCCCCTCCGACGTCAACCCGAAGGAGCTTGACCCAGGCGTCCGCCAGGAGCTTCGGAGCCTGTCCAAGGACAATGCCGACAAGGTTGCCGGCCACCTGATCATGGCCGCAGCTCTGATGGACAGCGACGCCGACAAGGCCCTCGCCCACGCCCGCGCCGCCAAGGACCGCGGTGGTCGTGTCTCGATCACCCGCGAGACCCTCGGCATCGCCGCCTACCACGCCGGCGAGTGGAAGGAAGCTCTCTCCGAGCTGCGTGCCGCTCGCCGTATGGCCGGTGGCCCGGGCCTGCTCGCGGTCATGGCCGACTGCGAGCGCGGCCTCGGCAAACCGGAGAAGGCCATCGAACTCGGCCAGACGCCTGAGGCTGAGGAACTCGACGAGGAAGGCCGCGCTGAGCTGGCTATCGTGATCGCCGGAGCCCACCATGACCTCGGCGACTACAGCGCGGCCCTGGAGACCCTCCGCCCCGAGTCCGAGTCGACCGATCTTCCCCCGGTTACCGCTCTGCGTGTGACCTACGCCTTCGCCGACGCCCTGTTGGCCACCGGCGACCTCGACCAGGCACGCCAGTGGTTCAACCGTGCCAAGGACATGGACACCGAGAACGTCCTCGACACCGACGAGCGTCTGCGCGAGCTCGGGGGCGCCTAGTCATGACCACACGCGGACCGGCCCAGGCTGGCCTCGACGTACTGGACGGCTACGACGTCCTGCTGGTCGACCTTGACGGGACCGTCTTCGCCGGCGGTAGTGCGATCGACGGTGCCCATCAGGGGCTGGACGGTCGGCGACTGGTGTTCATCACCAACAACGCCTCCCGTTCACCCGGCCAGGTCGCCGAGCACCTCAGCTCCCTCGGTTTCTCCGCCACCGCCGATGACGTCCTGACCTCGGCCCAGGCTGCGTGCGTCCTGGCCGCCGGTCTGCTCGAGGGGCGCACGGACCCACGTGCCTATGTCGTCGGAGCGGAGTCTTTCCGGGAACTCGCCCGACAGGCCGGGTTCACTCTCGTCGATTCTGCGGATGGTCCGCAAGGCACACCGGACGTGGTCCTGCAGGGCCACAGCCCCGACAACGGATGGGCGGAACTCTCCGAGGCAGCCCTGGCGATCCGTGCCGGGGCACTGCACGTCGCCTCGAACCTCGACACCACGCTGCCCTCCGAACGAGGATTCCTCGTCGGTAACGGCTCCATGGTCGCCGCCGTCACCAGCGCCACCGGGGTGACCCCGTACAGCGCAGGCAAGCCACTGGCCCCCATGTTCGACACCGCTGTGGCGAACACCGGAGCAAAGCACCCACTGGCCGTCGGAGATCGCCTCGACACTGACATCGCCGGAGGAATCGCCGCCGGTATCGACACGCTCTGCGTGCTCACCGGTGTGGCGACCCACACCCAGTTGCTCACCACCGAGCACCGACCAACCCACATTGCGGCGAATCTGCGCGACCACCTCACCGGGTGGAATGCCACGACGGGCACCGTCGATGATCCCACGGCGATCATCGTGCACTCCGGTGAGACCGGACCGGTAGCGGTGATGGCCGCAGAGGCCGTTGCCGTCGCGGCCCCACTGTCGTGGGCGGCGCTGGACGCCGGCGCGGAGGCACCACAGGTCCACGCCGCCGACGGTGATACTGCCGCAGCCGAGGCCTTGGAGGCATGGCGGTGACCGAACAGACTGAGCCCGAACGCAGCACACCCGTTCCCGGGGCACCGACCAACGTCGACGAGCTGGTCGCCGAAGTCGACCGGTTGCTGTCATCCGACGCCGAGGGCAACGACGAAGCAGCGCTGCTGGAGCAGGCTCACCGACTGATCAACGACGCACTTGAGGGGCGCTGATGGCGAAGCAGAACAAGGGACGACGACTGCAGCGTCTCGACGCCGAACTGGTCAAGCGCAAGGACGCACGCTCCCGCGAACACGCCCGCGAGATGATCCAGGCCGGTCGGGTCAGCGTCAACGGCATCCTCGCCACGAAACCCGCGACCGGAGTCGACGGAGACGTCTCTATCCGGGTGGCCGCCAGTGAGGATGACCGCTGGGCGTCACGCGGGGCACACAAACTGCTCGGGGCCCTGGCGGCCTTTGAACCGGACGGACTCACCCTGGCCGGACGCCGGGTCCTGGACGCCGGTGCATCCACCGGTGGATTCACCGATGTCTGCCTGGACCGTGAAGCCGCTGAGGTCCTGGCCGTCGACGTGGGCTACGGCCAGCTGATCTGGCGGCTGCAGAATGACGACCGGGTGACCGTCCTGGACCGCACCAACGTGCGCACCCTCACCGCCGACCAGCTCGGTGGACCTGCCGATGCGATGGTCGGTGACCTGTCCTTCATCTCCATTGAACTGGTGCTTCCGGCCCTGGCAGAGTGCGTGGCCGACGGTGGGGACCTGTTGCCGATGGTCAAACCCCAGTTCGAGGTGGGGAAGAACCGTCTGGGACATGGTGGGGTCGTTCGGGACCCGGCACTGCGGGTCGAAGCTACACTGAATGTAGCCCGCGCGGCACAACGCCACGGGCTGTCGACCAGAGCCGTCACCGCCTCACCATTGCCCGGTCCCAGCGGAAACGTGGAGTACTTTCTGTGGCTGGTCAAGGACGGCGGGGCAACCGCGCCGTCCGATGAGGCCCTGGAAGCGATGGTCGCCGACGCAGTGAAGGAGGGTCCGCAGTGACTGAGGTCAACGAGGTCAACAATGCCGCCGCCACCCCGGCCGAGGACGGCGGTGAGCAGATCGCCGACGCTGCTGCCCCCGTTCGGGAGGTGCTGCTCGTCGCGCACACGGGCGCGTCCGACAAACTGAGCATGGCGGCCACGGCAGCCCAGCGGCTTGCCGACGGCGGACTCACCGTGCGGGTCATGTCCACCGGCGACCCAGCGCCAGTCGCCCGCCACGAGATCCTCGGCCGCTTCCCGCGCTACGGGCACACCACCGACGCCGCCAACGGCGTCGACCTGGTGCTCGTCCTGGGTGGTGACGGCACATTCCTGCGCGCCGCGGACATCGCCCACGCCCAGGACGTCCCCGTCCTCGGCGTGAACCTCGGACACATCGGCTTCCTCGCCGAATGGGAGCAGGACTCCCTGGAGGAGGCCCTGGACCGGGTGATCGCCGGGGACTACCGCATCGAGAACCGCATGACGCTCTCGATCACCGCCCGCGACATCGACGGCCGCGTGCTGGGCACCGGTTGGGCGCTCAACGAGTGCTCGGTGGAGAACATGAACCGTCAGGGCGTGCTGGACACGATCCTGGAGGTCGACCAGCGTCCGGTGAGTTCCTTCGGTTGCGACGGCGTGCTGGTCTCCACGCCCACCGGTTCCACCGCCTACGCCTTCTCCGCCGGCGGGCCCATCCTCTGGCCGGAGCTCGCGTCGATCCTGGTGGTGCCGTCCAACGCCCACACCCTCTTCGCCCGACCGCTGGTGGTCAGCCCGGACTCGACGGTCGCGGTGGAGACCAACCCGCAGACCTCGCCGGCGACCGCGGTGATGGACGGCTTCCGTCAGATCCACATGCCGCCTGGTGCCCGGGTGGAGATCCGCCGGGGTCCGCAGGACGTACGCTGGGTACGCCTGGACACCGAGCCCTTCACCGACCGTCTCGTGCAGAAGTTCCGCCTCCCGGTGACGGGGTGGCGTGGGCCGCGACGGTGACGCGCATGCTGACTGAGCTGCAGATCCGCAATCTGGGAGTCATCGAGGAAGCCGTCGCCGAGTTCGCCGAGGGCTTCACCGTGGTCACCGGTGAGACCGGTGCCGGCAAGACCATGGTGGTCACCGGCCTGAAGTTGCTCTCCGGTGCGAGGGCGGACGCCCAGCGGGTGCGCGCCGGCACCGACCGGGCCACCGTCGACGGTGTCTTCCACACCGGCGACGACGCCAAGGTCCAGGAACTCGTCGAGAACGTCGGCGGGTACGTCGACGAGGGTGATGTCGTGGTCTCCCGCTCCGTCAACGCCTCCGGACGTTCCCGCGCCCACCTTGCCGGACGCACCGTCGCCGCCGGGGTGCTCGCCGACGTCGCCTCCCGACTGCTGACCATCCACGGACAGTCGGATCAGTTGCAGTTGCTCGACCCCACCCGTCAGCTGCGCAACCTGGACCGCTTCGCCGGACTGGACGATGCCCGCCGCGACTACCGCCGGCTGCGGCGAGAGTGGGCCACGCTGGCCAGAGACCTCAATGAACGCACGTTGCGTCGCCGGGAGCTGACCCTGGAGACCGACAACCTTCGGCGCGCCCTGGACGAGATCGACGGGGTGGACCCCCAGCCCGGGGAAGAAGACGAGATCAAGGCCACGGTGAGTCGACTGCAGGATGCCGACGACGTGCGCACCGCAGCGTCCGCCGCCCTCGACGCCATCGACGGTGGGGACGAGGCCGCCGTCGGCGACGGAGGTTCGGCGGTGGACGCACTGACCGCTGCGGTGGACGCGCTGCGTGGTGTGGCCGGTTCCGAACCCCGGTTCGCCGGGCTGGTCACCCGCCTGGAAGGCGTACTCGCCGACGTCGGTGACATCTCCACCGAGATCGGCGCTGCACTGTCCGATGTCCCGGACCCGGAAAGTCTGGAGGGGCTGCTGTCACGCCAGCAGGAACTCCGCGAACTGCACAAGTACGCCGAGGCCTCCTCCGTGGACTCCCCGGACGGTGCCCCAGACATCACCCAGCCCGACGCCCCGCCCGGCACCCTGCCCGACACCACCGGTGCCGACGGTGCGCTGCTCTGGCGCGACCGCGCCCGGGAACGTCTGGCACAGATCGACGTCTCCGGCGACGCCCTCTCCGAACTCGCCGAGAAGGTCACCGCCGCCGGCGAGGCCATGCTCGAGGCCGCCCGGACACTCTCGGGCGCCCGGCAGGAGGCCGCACGGCGCTTCGCCGAGGCCGTAAGCACCGAGATCACCGGACTCCACATGAGCGCCTCCTTCCGCGTCGAGGTCACCGCGGTGGGGACACCGGGCACCGCCGACTGCGGACCTGACGGGATCGACACCGTCGAGTTCCTGCTGGTGCAGGGTGGGAAGCCCTCGTCGTTGGCGGCGACCGCCTCCGGTGGTGAACTGTCCCGGGTCATGCTGGCCCTGGAGGTCATCCTCGCCGGGAACGGGCGCACCATGGTCTTCGACGAGGTCGACTCCGGGGTCGGTGGACGCGCCGCGGTGGAGATCGGCAGACGTCTGGCCCGGCTGGCCGTGGACAACCAGGTCATCGTGGTCACCCACCTGCCTCAGGTCGCCGCCTTCGCCGACGCGCACGTGCACGTCGCCAAATCCGCCACCGACGACACCGTGGTCTCCCGCGTCAGCACCCTGGACGCCGATGAGCGGGTCGAGGAACTGTCCCGGATGCTCGCCGGCCTGGAGTCCGACACCGGACGCGCCCACGCCGAGGAGCTGCTCGCCACGGCCCGGGCCGCCAAACAGGAGCTTCCTGCCCCCGTCCCGGCCGACTCCGGAGCAGGCGCCTAGATGCTGCTCACCCAACTGCGCTACTTCGAGGCGCTGGCCCGTGAGCGCCATTTCGGACGCGCCGCGGCATCCTGCTTCGTCACCACCTCGACGCTGTCGGAGGCGATCCGCAAGCTCGAGGCCGAGCTCAAGGTGCCGTTGGTCAACCGCGGCCGCTCGACCTACCGTGGGCTGACCCCGGAAGGCGAACTGGTGCTCAGCTACGCCCGACGTATCGTCACCGACCACCGTGCCCTGGTGGAGGACCTTTCGGCCCGACGTGGGCAGCTGGAGACCACGGTGCGCCTCGGTGTCATCCCCGCTGGACTGAGCCGCGGTACGGCGGTGCTCGAGGCATTGTGCCGGGAGAACCCCGGAGTCAGCGTTGACCTGGTCGCCGGGCTGCGCAGCGAGGAGATCCTCGCGAAGCTGCAGTCCGCGGAACTGGATGCCGGGATCATCCACCCGGCGCTGGGATCCGCGCAGTCTGTGACAGGGCTGCACGTCACTGACCTGGGTTCGGTGGATTTCGTGCTGCTCGCCGCCGAGGATCTCGTGCCGGAGGACAAGACCATGATGACCGGCGCGGATCTGGTGGATACTCCCGTGGCGGTGTTGTCCCCGGGGATGCGGGCGCGCGAGGAGTTCGACCGGGCGATGGCCGATGCGGGCGTGCCTGTGGCGCCGGCGGCCGAGGCGGACTCGGTGGAAGCGCTGCGCGCCCTGGCCGCCACCGGGCGGTGGGCGGCGGTCGTGCCCGCGGACGGTACCGGAGGAACCGGGGAAGCCGGGGGAATCGGGGGAGCAGCGGGAGTAGGCCAGCGTCTGCGGGTGCGTGGACTGGCGGACCCGGCGGTACGGGTCCCGGTGGTCCTGGCCAGGCTCGACACCCGTCCGGTCTCCGCCTTGGCGACCGCGTTGGATAAGGCAGTGGATAACGTACTGGACAAGGCGTTGTAGAAGGCGCGGGACCAGACTGCCCTGAGTAGGTATCCCGAAAGAAGCCTCACCCCCTTACGGCGCGCCTACCGAGTCCAGCCAGTCACTCCGGTCACAATGGTGCGCATGATCTTCTCCCGTACCGACACCCCCGGCATCCACGGCCACACCCGGGACTGCACCGGGAACAAGGGCACCGGACGCCTGCACGAGGGTGACATCGCCGTCATCGACCAACCTGATGTGAGCCGGGCACTGGCCCAGAAACTCATTGACGCCCGGGTGTCTGCCGTGGTCAACACCGCCGCCTTCACCACGGGTAACGTCCCCAACTTCGGCCCGCAGATGCTGCTGGACGCCGACATCACCCTGGTGGAGAACGCCGACCCCGGCATCGTCGAACGGGTGAAGAACGGCAAGAAGGGCCGCCTGCACGAGGGCAAGGTCCTCTACGGCGACCGGTCGATCGGCAAGGGCGACCTCCTCGACGAGAACACCGCGTCCACCCGGTTCACCGAGGCCCGTGACGCGCTCGCCGACCACATGGAGGCCTTCACCGGTAACACCGCCGAGTTCGTCCGTTCCGAGGCTCCGCTGTTGATCGATGGCCTCGGCGTGCCGGAGACCGGTGTGGACATGGACGACCGCAAGGTCCTGGTCATCAGCCCCGATCCGCAGCTGGACGAGAAGATCAAGTCGCTGCGCTACTTCATCCGCGAGTACGACCCGATCATCGTCGCCGTCGACACGGCGGTGGACGCCGTGATCAAGCAGGGCTACAAGCCGCAGGTCATCGTCGGTGACCCCGAGGTGATCTCCACCGAGGCACTGAACTCCGGTGCCACGGTGATCCTCCCGGCCGAGCCGGACGGTCACGCCCCGGGCCTGGAGCGGATCCAGGATCTCGGTATCGGCGCGATGACTTTCCCGGCGGCGACCTCCGATGCCACCGATCTGGCCCTGCTGCTGGCCGACTACCACGGTGCGTCGATGGTGGTGAACCTTGGACCCACCCTGGACCTGGACCGAATCTTCGACACCGCCCAGTCCCCGGACACCCCCTCGGCGATGCTGTCGCGACTGCGTGTCGGAGGCCGACTGGTCGACTCCGGTGCTGTCGCCGAGCTCTACCGCGTGTCCCGCTCCGGCGGTGGCTGGCTGTGGGCAGTCCTCGGTGTCCTGCTGGCGCTCGTGGTGATCGTGCTCATCGCCGGGCTCAGTGGTTCCGAAGGCTTCGTGGACAACCTCATCGACAGCTGGAACAACATCGCCCTGCGTTTCCAGGACCTCTTCTGATGAGCGCGGGTAAGGGAACGGGTCTGGCCGCGGCAGGCATCGCCGCCGGAACGCTGCTGGGCTTCTACGTCCTGGCACCCAACGTCGAGGGCGGCCCTACCGCGGTCGACAGTGAGACCAGGACCGAGTTGGACGCCGAGACCGTGCGTGCCGACCGTGCGGAGGCCTCCGTCGGAGGTGCGGACGAACTGCTCGACGGCTCCGTCGAGGGGATCCTCGACGGAGTCCTGGACGGGGAGAACGTCCTGGTGCTCGCCACCGCTGACGCCGATGAGGCTGCGGTGACCGGGGTCGGCGAGTTGATCGCGACCGCCGGGGGAGAGGCTGCCGGCACCGTGCAGCTCAGTGAGGACGCCACCGCCCCGGGCTCCGGCGACCAGCTGAAGTCCATCGCCGCCTCCTCGCTGCCGGCCGGGGCCTCGCTCTCCGAGGACCGGTTGGACCCCGGCTACCACACCGGCGAGCTGCTGGGTCAGACTCTCGGAGATGCCAGCGAGTCCGACCGGGCCGTGGTCGTCGGCGCACTGGACAACGCCGGTTTCTTCGCCGACGGCGCTGAGGCGATCTCCGCCGTCGACGGTGAGGTCGATGCCGTCGTGGTCGTCACTGGTGATGCCTCAGAGGGCGACGGGGACGGTAATTACTCGACCCGTTTCGTCGCCGATCTCACCGCTGGTCTCGACGCCACCACCGGTGGTGTTGTGCTGGCCGGCGGACAGGGTTCGGCCGAGTCCAACGGCGCCATCGGCCTGATCCGGGCCGATCAGGGTGCGACCGAGAGCATCAGTACAGTCGACCATGTCTCTGATGTCGCAGGCCGGATCACCACCGTCCGTGCGGTAGCTGAGCAACTCGACGGCAATTCGGGGTCCTACGGGGTAACCCCGAGCGCCGCAGCGACCACCGTCGGTGCGGGCTAGAACGCCGAACTGTGTTAGATTGAAGCCCCGTAGGTTTTATCCGGATCCATTACGGGAGTTGACGTGTCACAAGGCCGCACCGAACAGCACACCAAGTTCATTTTCGTCACCGGCGGTGTCGTGTCCTCACTGGGGAAGGGACTGACTGCCGCTAGCCTCGGCCAGCTGCTCGTCTCCCGGGGGCTCACGGTCACCATGCAGAAGCTGGACCCGTACCTGAACGTTGATCCGGGCACGATGAACCCCTTCGAGCACGGTGAAGTCTTCGTCACCGACGACGGTGCCGAGACTGACCTCGACCTGGGGCACTACGAGCGTTTCCTGGACCGTAGCCTGACCCAGAACGCCAACGTCACCACCGGCAAGGTGTACTCCACCGTCATCGCCAAGGAGCGTCGCGGCGAGTTCCTGGGCAAGACCGTCCAGGTCATCCCGCACATCACCGACGAGATCAAGTCCCGCATCCTGGCCCAGGCCGAGCCGGGCGCCGACGGTGTGAAGCCGGACGTGGTCATCTCGGAGATCGGCGGCACCGTCGGTGACATCGAGTCCCAGCCCTTCCTGGAGGCCGCCCGCCAGGTGCGCCACGAGGTCGGCCGGGAGAACATCTTCTTCATCCATGTCTCCCTGGTGCCCTACCTGGCTCCCTCCGGTGAGCTGAAGACCAAGCCGACCCAGCACTCGGTGGCCGAGCTGCGCAGCATCGGTATCATCCCGGACTCGATCGTCCTGCGGTGTGACCGTGAGGTCCCGCAGGGTCTGAAGAAGAAGATCGCGATGATGACCGACGTGGAGGAGGAGGGCGTGGTGTCCTGCGCGGACTCCTCCTCTATCTACAACATCCCGCAGGTCCTCTACCGTGAGCACCTCGACTCGTTCCTCATCCGCAAGCTGAACCTGCCGTTCCGTGACGTGGACTGGACCGTGTGGGGCGACCTGCTCGACCGGGTGCACAACCCCGAGGGTGAGATCACCGTCGCCCTGGTAGGCAAGTACATCGACCTGCCGGACGCCTACCTGTCGGTCGCCGAGGCGATCCGCGCCGGCGCCTTCAGTGAGCGGCACAAGGCAAACATCCGCTGGGTCGCCGCCGACGACTGCGCGACCCCGGAGGGTGCGGCTGCCGCACTCGGCGACGTCGACGCGGTCGTCGTCCCGGGCGGATTCGGTGTCCGGGGCATCGAGGGCAAGATCGCCGCGGTGACCTACTGCCGCGAGAACAAGGTGCCGATGCTGGGTATCTGCCTGGGCCTGCAGTGCACCGTGATCGATGCGGCCCGTGCCGCCGGTGTCGAGGACGCCTCGTCCACAGAGTTCGACGAGAACACCACCGCCCCGGTGATCTCCACCATGGCCGAGCAGCAGGCCGCCGTGTCCGGCGAGGCCGACCTGGGCGGCACGATGCGTCTGGGCGCCTACCCCGCGTCCTTGGCGGAGGGGTCGGTTGTCGCCGAGGCCTACGGCGAGACCGAGGTCTCCGAGCGCCACCGTCACCGCTTCGAGGTCAACAACGCTTACCGTGAGCAGATCACCGAGGGTTCCGGCCTGCAGTTCTCCGGCACCTCGCCGGACGGAACCCTGGTCGAGTTCGTCGAGTACCCGACCGAGATCCACCCCTACCTGGTCGCCACCCAGGCGCACCCGGAGTACAAGTCGCGTCCGACCCGCCCGCACCCGCTGTTCGCCGGCCTGATCCACGCCGCGGTCGAGAACAAGCGTTCCGGGCGCTAGAGCATCGCCCAGGAGCCGCCACGATGACTGAGCTGTACCGCACCCTCTCCAGCGAGGTGCTGGTGGACACCGCGGTCATTGCGGTGCGTCGTGACCGGATCACCACCGCCACCGGAGAGGTCGACCGGGAGGTCATCGAGCATTTCGGTGCCGCGGCCGTGGTCGCGGTCCGTCAGGGCGACACCGGGCCGGAGGTCATGCTGGTCCGCCAGTACCGTCGGCCGGTCGGACGCTACCTCTGGGAACTGCCTGCCGGGTTGCTGGACATGGCGGGGGAGGACGCCCTGGCCACCGCGCAGCGCGAACTGGCGGAGGAGGCCGGACTGGCCGCGGACACCTGGTCACTGCTGGGGGACGTGAGTACCTCCCCGGGGATCAGTGAGGAGATGTGCCGCATCTTCCTCGCCGAGGATGTCCGCAACATCACCGCCGACGATGCCGCCGAGCTGGAGCAGGCCAGCGGTGAGGAGGCGGACATGACCAGCCTCTGGCTGCCGGTCGATGAGGCGGTGCAATGGGTTCAGACCGGAAAGATCGAGAATGCCATCGCCGTGGCTGGCCTGCTGCACCTGCACGCCGGCACCCGCCGCGATGTATCCGAGACCTACCACCACCACTCCGGACTGATCGAGCGACGTAGTCCGGGGCAGCCGGCCGGCACGGACCTCAAGCATGTCCGCTGAGGACAGCTCGACACCCGCCCCGGCGGAGGCATCCGAAGAGGACCAGCGACGCGCCCGCGCCTGGTTCCGGCATCTTCGCACCGAACGCGGCCGCAGCCGCAACACCCTGGACAACTACTCCCGGGACATCGACCGCTACCTCCACTGGTTGGCGTCGCGCTCACTGGATATGACCTCGGTGTCCACCGGCGACGTCGAGGATTTCATCATGGACCTGCGCAAAGGCCACCCCGTGACCGGGGGAGCGCCGCTGGCCCAGTCCACCGTCGCCCGGATTCTCAGTGCCGTCCGGGGCCTGCACCGCTTCACTGCCGCTAACAGTGGCCTGCCGGACGTGGTGGCGGATATCCCGCTGGCACCGGGGCGACGCGATCTTCCCAAGGCGTTGACCGTCGACCAGGTTGTGGCCTTGATCGAGGCCTGCCCGGACGGTCCGGCGGCGGGCCCGCTGCAACTGCGCGACCGGGCGGTCGTGGAGCTGCTGTACTCGACCGGGGCGCGGATCAGTGAGATCTGTGACCTCGACCTCGACGACCTCGATGTGCGCACTGACGTCCGCAACCACGTCCGCGGCGACGGCGCCGACCAACTGGCCGCGACGCTGCTGGTGCGAGGCAAGGGGGACAAGGAACGCGTCCTCCCCGTCGGCGATCCCGCACTGCAGGCGGTGGACGCCTACCTGCGACGGGCGCGTCCCGACCTGGCTGCCCGCAGCCGCACCGGGGCGGACGCCAGCGCGTTGTTCCTCACCGCCCGTGGCGGACGGCTGACCAGGCAGAGCGGCCACAAGATCATCACCACCGCCGCGCAGAGGACCGGGCTGCCGGAGGTCTCGCCGCACAGTCTGCGGCACAGTTTCGCCACCCACCTGCTCACCGGCGGGGCGGATGTGCGGGTGGTGCAGGAGCTGCTGGGCCATTCAAGTGTGTCGACCACCCAGATCTACACGAAGGTCTCACCGGACCTGTTGCGGGAGAGCTGGGCGGAGTCACACCCGCGGGCGTGATCACGACCGTGATAATCTGAATCGTGTTATTCATCGACAGCGACCCGGAGGGAGCGTGACACGGCCATGGGCGAGGCAGCTGACGCCGAGGGTGGGCTGTTCGACAAGCCCCAGCTGGGGCTGACCGGTCGACCGCTGCGCGAGATCCCGCGCCCGGCTCCGTTGGACCGTCATGGCCCGGCGACCATCATCGCGATGTGCAACCAGAAAGGCGGGGTGGGCAAGACCACCTCGACCATCAACATGGGTGCCGCACTGGCCGAGTACGGTCGCAAAGTGCTGCTCGTCGACCTGGACCCGCAGGGCGCGTTGTCCGCCGGGTTGGGCATAGACCACGAAGAGCTCGACATCACCGTCTACAACCTGTTGGTCGACCACTCCGCCACCATCCACGAGGCACTGCACCGCAGCCCGGTGGAGGGACTCGACGTGGTTCCGGCGAACATCGACCTGTCTGCCGCGGAGATCCAGCTGGTCAACGAGGTCGGCCGCGAGCAGGCACTGGCCCGTGCTCTGCGCCCGGTGATGAACGACTACGACTACATCATCGTGGACTGCCAGCCCTCCCTCGGCCTGCTCACGGTCAATGCACTGAGCTGTGCCGACAGCGTGATCATCCCGATGGAGTGCGAGTACTTCGCGCTGCGTGGACTGGCGCTGCTCACCGACACGGTGGAGAAGGTGCGCGACCGGCTGAACTTCCGGCTGGAGGTCCTCGGGATCCTGGTGACCATGTTCGACCGGCGCACCAACCACTCCCGCGAGGTGATGGACCGGGTCGTGGAGTTCTTCGGCGACAAGGTTTTCGACACCGTCATCACCCGCACGGTGCGTTTCCCGGAGACCTCGGTCGCCGGTGAGCCGATCACCAGCTGGGCACCGGCCTCCGACGGCGCGCAGCAGTACCTTGATCTGGCGGCCGAGGTCGTCGAGCGGTCGTAGGTCGACCGTGGCGGACACTGTCGGAGTGGTCGACGAGCCCGAGACCATGGAACAGCCCGAACTCACCGGCTTCCAGGTTGCGCTGGCGAACTTCGACGGGCCCTTCGACCTGCTGCTGCAGCTCATCCACTCGCACCGGATGGACGTCACCGAGGTGGCGTTGGCCACCGTCACCGACGAGTTCATCGCCTACACCCGCACCCTGACCGGCAGTGTGGACGACCTCGACGAGGTTACCGAGTTCCTTGTGGTCGCCTCGACCCTGCTGGACCTCAAGGCCGCCCGGCTGGTGCCCCGCGGCGAGGTGGAGAACGAGGAGGATCTCGCGCTGCTGGAGTCCCGTGACCTGCTGTTCGCCCGACTGCTCCAGTACAAGGCCTATAAGTCGGTGGCGGACCTGTTCGCTGAATGGCAGCGCGACGCCGCCCGGCGTTATCCGGTGCAGTTGTCCCCGGAGGAGCAGTTCGTGGATCTCATGCCGCCGGTGGAGATCGGAATGACCCCGGAGAGCTTCGCCGAGATGGCCGCCGCCGTGTTCCGTCCGAAGCCCAGCGAGGTGTCGACGTCGCACCTGCATGTCCAGGCGGTGTCGGTTCCGGAGCAGGCTGGCCATATCCTCTCCACGCTGCGTGTCGCCGGGGCGGACACCTGGGTCAGTTTCAGTACCCTGATCTCCGACTGCGATGTGTCGATGACGGTGATCGGACGCTTCCTGGCCCTGCTGGAGCTCTACAAGGCCCGGGCGGTGGGCATCGAACAGGCCGAGCCGCTGGAGGAGATGTCGGTGGCGTGGACCGGGTTGGATGTTGACCCGGCCGTGGTTGCAGCAAGTAACTGGGACTGACAGTTGAGTGCGGGAAGTCGAAGGGATGGAAGGTATGTCGGAGACATCACGGGATCCGGTGAGCCTGGTGCGTAGCCAGGTGGAGTCGCTGCTGCTGGTGGCGGACGAGCCGACCAGCGCGGCAGATTTCGCGCGGGTGCTGGAACAGTCCGAGGAGGACGTCGCCGCCGCGCTGGCCGAGATCGCCACCGAGTTCTCCGACCGGGGAATGGGGTTCGAGCTGCGGGAACGTGAGGGGCTGTGGCGGCTCTACACCCGACGGGAGAACTCGCCGGTGGTCGAGGCGAAGATCCTCGACGGTGCCCAGCAGCGGCTGTCCCGGGCAGCGTTGGAGACGCTGGCCGTGGTGGCTTACCGACAGCCGGTGACCCGGTCCCAGGTCGCCGGGATCCGTGGGGTGAACTGCGACGGAGTGATGCGAACGCTCACCCTGCGCGGGTTGATCGCCGAGGTCGGCGTCACCGGCGAGGTCGGTGGAGCCCACCTGTACGCGACCACTGACCTGTTCCTGGAGCAGCTCGGGATGGAGTCACTGGAGCAGCTTCCGAACCTTGCCCCGCTGCTGCCGGACGTCGACGGTATCGACCTGGACTGATCGGGGACTGGCCGGTCAGTTCGCCGGGACGTGCCGGGCGAGGAACTCCAGCTGCTGGGCGACATTGTTCTCTAACGCCTCGCCGACGTCGATGCTGAAGTGGTTCTCGTCGAGGAACACCGGCTCGGCGGTGGGTGCCTTCTCCAGGTAGCGGGTGGTGGGGCCGGGAGGGGCGACCGAATCCTGGGTGCAGACCGCGACGTAGATGGGGCAGGTGACGTCCTTCAGGCGCGATCCCGGGAAGCTCCGGATGATGTCGAGCGCGAAACGGGCGGTGATCGCGTTGTCCAGGTCGTAACCGTCGGGGATGAGGGCCTCGCAACCGGCCACGACGTCCGGGGCCGACATCAGCGCGGTCTCACCCGGGCCGGCGTAGGCGGGCACCATGACCGGATCCTTTCCCCGCAGGTTCGCCACGATGTCACGCACGGCGAGGACACCGATCTTCGCTGCGGTCAGAGTCGGGATCGCCAAGGAGGAGGACAGACCCGAGGTGAATGGGCACTGCGCCACCGCTGCGGCGATGCTCGGGTCATCGGCTGCAGTTGCCATGGCGTGTCCGCCGCCAAAGGAGGTGCCCCACACAATGACGCGCTCGGGGTCGGAACCGTCGATGGTGCGGGCGTGGGGGACCGCAGCCTTCCAGTCCTCCCGTTGACGGCGGACGCTGAGCAGCTGACGGGGCGAGCCGCCGCTGGCCCCGAAGTGTCGGTAGTCGAAGACGAGGCAGAGGTAACCAGCCTCAGTGAAGCGTTCGGCGAAAGCGTCCAGTCGCATCTCCTTGACGCCTCCCAGACCGTGGGCCATGACGACGATCGGACGAGGACTGGAGTCATCGCTTTCGATGTGGGCGGGGCGGTACAGCCATGCGGCGCAGCCGCTGTCGCCGGAGGGGAAGGTGGTGTCGTCTCGTTTCGTGTAGTGAACACTACAGAATGATGACATGTGCCGAATGGGAAATGGAGAAGGAGTTTCCTGTCGGCCACCAGGTGAATCCGTCATCGTCGAAGTGTCCTTACGGCAGGAGAACGGCTACACTGATCGGCTAGACAACTGAACATCCCTCGACCATGCCGCGACCGCGGCATCAGAAAGATTTTGAGGATACCGTGAGCAAGCCCGCTCGCCGAGACGGCACACCGGAACGCAACGAAAACGTCAGGGACGCAGAGAACTACATCTCCAATGCGCGTCCCGCCCGCCACCAGCATGTGGCGGACCGTAAGCCCCCGAAGAAGGCCGGGGCACAGGGGAACCAGAAGAAGAAGGCGTCCAAGTCGGACGCGGAGAAGACCCGCCTGCAGAAGGTCCTCGCCGCTGCGGGTGTCGCCTCCCGCCGGATGAGTGAGAAGCTCATCGAGGCGGGTCGTGTCGAGGTCAACGGCACCATCGTCACCTCGCAGGGCATGCGTGTCGACCCGGAGAACGACGTCATCCGCGTCGACGGTGTCCGCGTCATCGCCGACGAGGAGATCGTCACCTTCGCGCTGAACAAGCCGCGCGGCATCCACTCCACGATGCACGACGAGTTCGGTCGCCCCTGTCTCTACGATCTTGTCGGCGAGCGCATCGCCGCCGGTCAGCGACTTTTCCACGTCGGACGTCTCGACGCCCAGACCGAGGGTCTGCTGCTGCTCACCAATGACGGTGAGCTGGCCAACCGACTGATGCACCCGCGCTACGAGATCTCCAAGACCTACCTGGCCACCGTGCTGGGCGAGGCCGACCGCGCCCTGGTCCAGAAGCTCAAGGAGGGTGTGGACCTGGAGGACGGCATCGCCCGTGCCGACTACGTACAGATCATCGACGTGTGGCAGGGCAAGTCCCTGATCAAGCTTGAGATCCACGAGGGTCGCAAGCACATCGTGCGTCGCATGCTCAAGGAAGCCGGTTTCCCGGTCCAGGCTCTGGTGCGCACCAAGGTCCACACCGTCCAGCTCGGTGAGCAGAAGCCCGGCACCCTGCGTGCCCTGAACCGTTCCGAGCTGACCAGCCTCTACAACGCCGTCCAGCTGTGATGATGAAGGAGAATCCCACTGTGAGCAGCACCCAGCCCGCCCCCGCCATCACAGCGGTCGAGAATGTTCCCGGCGGCGGCTTCATCGTCGCCATCGACGGGCCGTCCGGCACCGGCAAGTCCACCGTCAGCCGTCGGCTGGCCCAGATCGCCGACGCGAAGTACCTGGACACCGGTGCGATGTACCGGGTCGCCACCCTGCATGTCCTACGCAACGGCATCGACCCGGAGTCCGAGGACTTCGCCGACGCCGTCATCGCCGCCACCGCGGACCTGCCCCTGGTGGTCAACGAGGACCCGACCTCCACCGAGGTGCTCCTCGATGGTGAGGACGTCTCCGGTGAGATCCGCGGTGCGGATGTCACCCAGCACGTCTCCGCGGTTTCGGCGATCCCCGAGGTCCGTGAAAACCTCGTCGCCCTGCAGCGCTCCCTGGCGCTGGATGCCGGACGCTGCGTCGTCGAGGGCCGAGACATCGGTACCGCGGTGTTCCCCGAGGCTGCCTGCAAGATCTACATGACCGCCAGTGCGGAAATCCGGGCACGCCGCCGTTACGACCAGGATGTTTCTGCCGGCCGCGAGGTCGACTTCGACGCCGTCCTGGCGGACGTAGAGCGCCGCGACGCCGCGGACTCCTCCCGTACGGTCTCGCCGCTGCGTCCTGCCAACGACGCCAACCTCATCGACACCGGTGACATGGATGTCGACCAGGTACTGGACACCATCGTCGGCCTCGTCGTGGAGTCCGGCACCGCCAGCGCGTCCGATGCTGCGTCCGCCGAGGAGCCGGAGGAGCTGGTGTTCCGCACCACCGACGGCACCGTGCTCAACGACAGCAATGCCGGCAGCAGCGAATCGGACGATGCTGCTGAGGTCAGCGAGGTCACGGTCGACGACACCGAGTTCGACGACATCGTGGCCGAGGAGGATTACATCTCCTCCGAGGAGGAGTTCTTCGAGGACTACGACGAGGACGACTTCGTCGATGGTGCAGAATCCGCCTACACCCCCGACATTGACTCCTTCGACCTGCTCACCGCAGATGCCGAGGACACCGACTGGTCCGCGGTGGAGGAGGCCTTCGGCGTGCTCGGCGACGAGCAGGCCGAGCAGGAGGCACTGTGCACCGTGGCCATCGTGGGACGGCCCAACGTGGGCAAGTCCACCCTGGTCAACCGCTTCATCGGACGCCGCGAGGCCGTCGTCGAGGACTTCCCGGGTGTCACCCGCGACCGGATCTCCTACCTTGCCGATTGGGGCGGACGACGGTTCTGGGTCCAGGACACCGGCGGTTGGGATCCGGACGCCAAGGGCATCCACGGCGCGATCGCCCGCCAGGCGGAGACCGCCATGGCCACCGCCGACGTCATCGTCTTCGTCGTGGACACCAAGGTCGGCATCACCTCCACCGATGAGCTGATCGCCCGCCGACTGCAGCGCTCCGCGATCCCGGTGGTGCTGGTGGCCAACAAGTTCGACTCCGACTCGCAGTTCGCGGACATGGCCGAGTTCTGGTCCCTGGGCCTGGATGATCCTTTCCCGGTGTCTGCGCAGCACGGTCGCGGTGCCGCGGACGTCATGGACAAGGTGCTGGCATCGTTCCCGGACGAGCCCCGGCAGAAGTCGGTGGTCACCGGGCCGCGCCGAGTGGCACTGGTGGGACGCCCGAACGTGGGCAAATCCTCGCTGCTGAACAAGATCACCGGCGAAGAGCGCTCGGTGGTCGACAATGTCGCCGGCACCACCGTGGACCCGGTGGACTCGGTGGTGGACCTCGACGAACGAACCTGGCGCTTCGTGGACACCGCCGGTATCCGCAAGAAGGTCAAGACCGCCCGCGGCCACGAGTTCTACGCCTCACTGCGTACCCGCGCGGCGATCGACGCCTCCGAGGTCGTGATCTTCCTGGTGGATGCCTCCGAGCCGATCGCCGAGCAGGACCAGCGGGTGCTGCGGATGATCCTGGACTCCGGTCGTGCCCTGTTGGTGGCCTACAACAAGTGGGACCTGGTCGACGAAGACCGGCGTGAAGACCTGGAGCGCGAGATCGACCTGCAGCTGGCCCACGTGCCGTGGGCCCGGCGGGTCAACATCTCCGCGAAGACCGGCCGTGCCCTGCAGCGGCTGGAGCCGGCGATGATTGAGGCGCTGGACAGCTGGGATCAGCGCATCCCGACCGGCCAGCTGAACACCTGGCTGCGTGCGGTGATCGCCCAGACCCCGCCGCCGATGCGCGGCGGACGTCTGCCCCGGGTGCTCTTCGCCACCCAGGCATCCTCCGAGCCGCCGGTGATCGTGCTGTTCACCACCGGTTTCCTGGAGCACGGCTACCGCCGGTTCCTGGAGCGGCGACTGCGTGAGTCCTTCGGTTTCGAGGGATCGCCGGTGCGTATTGCCGTGCGTGTGCGGGAGAAGCGCGACCGGCGCAAGAAGAAGTAGCGTCCTGAGGTGCTCCCGGGGGCGCCCCGGGAGCGGCCGGGAATGAATGCACCTCCCGGCTAAGCAAAGGCCCGCCCGGACCAGCTAGCTATGCATAGGGCAACACGACCTGAACCAGGCCTGTCGGTATGCCGGGCACCTCATCGTGATGCGTGACGGGCAGATCGTCACCACCGGAGACCCGGCAGATGTGATGACTCCTCAGTTGGTGGAGGCGGTCTTCGGGCTGAAGGCCCTGGTTGTTCCGGATCCGGTGACCGGAACCCCCACCATCGTGCCCTTGGATCCGCGGTCGGCGGAGGGGTCGCTGGAGCCGGTCAGCCCGATCACCGAAGAGGCGTAACTGCCTCGGCGACCTCGGCGATCTCCCGCGGTGTGACGCGGCAGCAGCCGCCGATGAGGCGGACACCGGCGTCGAGGAAGTCCGGGACGGCGTCCTGTATCTGGGGTGCCGATCCGATGGCCCCGCCTGCCGCCCGCGGCAGCCAGCAGCGGTTGACGTGATCCCACAGTTCTCCGCTGTTCGGGGACACTGACAGCGGCAGTGGACGCCCCGCCTCGGCCAGGCCCTCGCCCAGGGCACGGACACCAGCCAATGCGGCGTTCGTGCTCACGCAGTTCACTCCAACCGTGCGGAACGCCGGGGTCTCCGCGACGATCCGTGCGACCTCAGTGAGGTCGGTGCCGTCGGACAAGGTCACACCATCCGCAAGCGTGCCCGGGGTACGGGGGAGCACGGTCACGCTGAGCAGGGCATCCACCTTTGCGGCGGTGACTTCCCTAGCTAAGGCCTCGATCTCCCTGATCGAGGGCACTGTCTCAGCGAACAGCACGTCCGCACCGGTATCGGCCAGGATGCCGGTCCTGTCGCGGTGCCAGTTCGCCAACTCGTCCACGCTCAACCCGTAGGCGCCGTCGTATTCGGTGCCATCACCAGGCCCCGCCCCATAAGGGCCGACCGAAGCGGCGACCCAGTGAGGCGCACCAGACTGCTCGGCTGCAGCGTTCGCAGCCTCGCGGGCGATCTCGACTGACCGCCGTAACAGTAGATCAGACTCGGCCGTGGCATCCGCATGGGTCATGCCCTGGGCGACGAGGGCGTCCACGGAGACCTGGTAGGAGCACGTCGTGGCGACCTCGGCGCCGGCGGAGAAGAATTCCGCGTGCGCTTCCCGGACCGACTGCGGATCGTCCTTGAGGGCCTGGGCAGACCACAGCGAACCGGTGATGTCGTTGCCGCGGTCTTCCAGTCGTGTCCCCAGGCCGCCGTCGAGGATCACCGACCGTTCAGTGACGGCAGAGAGCAGGGGAGAGGTATGCCCGTCAGTCATCTCCGCGAGTATAGGTCGCGTGCTGCTTCCGGGGCTGCGACATACTGTCTCGCTATGGATACCGACACCGAGGAAAGGCAACACCGGCCCTGGGGTGACGAGCCTCGATGGTTGATGCTTTTCCTGGTCAGCGGTGAGAAACGGTCGATACCCGCTGCCGCTGGGTTCTTCACCTGCTGGAGCAGCGGCGGAACCATGGTACCGGCCCTCAATAGTCAGCGCGGCCAGCCGCCAGTTGTGCTCATCCAGGTGACATCCAGCGGCACGGGGAAGGGTAGTGGTGCGGTGCCGCCACGATCTACTCGAAGACTCCGCAGGCCTGACGGCCACCGGCATCACCGGTGCTCAGCGTATCCTCGTCCGGGCCGTCCTCTGCATAGCGCTCCGGGATGTTGCCGTAGTTGTCGGCGTCCTCATGGATGATGATGGCTGAGCCGTCGTCGTCCAGCAGGTCGTCCTCGGAGATGCGGTCGGTGGTGACACTCAGTGTGCCCTCACCGTTCTCGATCACCAGCAGTGCAGGCAGGTCACCGCCGTGGTCTGGGTGGTCATGGTCGTCGGAGCCCAGGTGGCCACCGGCGGAGAGGAAGTCTCCGGTCTCGGGGTCGTCGGAGTCATCGTCGGGGGCGACACTGTCGGGCTCGCAGGTGCCGACGGCGTGCAGGTGCATGCCGTACATCCCGGGTTCGAGTCCGGAGAACTCGACAGACAGTTCGGACGTCTCGCCGTCGATGTCGGTGATAGTGGCGGTGCCGAGTTCGTCACCGTCGGCATTGGCGACCGCCGCGGTGGCGAGGGCATCGCCGGACGCCGCGGTGTCGGTGCTGTCGGACGCTGCGGTGTCGGTGTCCGCAGAGCTGTCGTCACTGTCGTCGCTGCAGGCGGACAGGACGAGAAGCCCTCCCGCAGCCACGGCGATGAGCTGCTGGGCACGACGGGGACGACGGAGGGGGGTGCGGGGAGTGCGGATGGTGCGGGACATTGTTTACCTCCCGGTAGTAGGCGTTCGGATCACAGGGTCACTTTCGACCGTACCGAAAGTGGCAGCACCGAAAGACGCAGTACCGAAAGACGCAGCGGCGTTTCGTCAGCGAAGACGCCTTGGTGATGAATGGCCTTTCGGTTGGTTACATCCGGGTGACAGAAGTGTTTCACCAGAAATAATTTCCCCGAATGCACAATGTCGCTGACGGGGATACGCTCAGGGAATGACTGCAGTAAACAACGCCTACCCCGTCACAGACGGGGTGTTCGACGAATCAATGTCCGCTGAGGGGACAAGGGCTCTGTACCGGCGGTTGGCCGGGGTGTTCGACAAGTTCGGTGACGATGAACTCGAATCCCGTGTGAACTACCTGAGTTCCCGCTACCTCGATACCGGCGTCACCTTCGACTTCGCGGGGCAGGAGGAACCCTTCCCACTGGACATCGTCCCGCGGTTGATCGCCAAGGCGGAGTTCGACAAGACCGAACAGGGGCTCAAGCAGCGCGTCCGCGCCCTGGAGGCATTCCTGGCGGATGTCTACGGCACCGGTCAGCTGTTCAACGACCGCATCATGCCGCGTTCGGTGGTCACCACATCCTCCAACTTCGTCCGCGCCGTCGCCGGGTACAAGCCGCACAACGGGGTCCGGATCCACGTGGCCGGTATCGACCTGATCCGCGACGGTGACGGCCAACTGCGTGTCCTCGAGGACAATGCGCGCATCCCGTCCGGTGTGTCCTACGTGCTGACTAACCGGCAGGCGACGGTCGCCGCCCTGCCGGAGGCGGTGTCCCGCCACAACATCGCCCGAGTCGACGACTACCCGGCACGACTGCGCAGCGCCCTGGCCAAGGCGGCGCCTCCTGGTGTGGCCGACCCGAACATCGTGGTGCTGACCCCCGGTGTCTACAACTCGGCCTACTTCGAGCATGCGATGCTCGCCCGCACCATGGGAGTTTCCCTGGTGGAGGGACGTGACCTCGTGGTGCGTCAGGGCGTGGCGTACCTGCGCACCACCGACGGTCTCGAGCAGGTGCACGTGATCTACCGACGGGTCGACGACGAGTTCCTCGACCCGGTGAAGTTCCTGCCTGATTCCCTCCTCGGCTGTGCCGGCCTGCTCTCCGCCCATGCGAACGGGACGCTGACGATTGCCAACTCGGTGGGCAACGGCATCGCCGACGACAAGCTCGTCTACTCCTTCGTCCCGGAAATGATCCGTTACTACCTCGATGAGGAACCGCTGCTGCCGAATGTCGACACCTGGCGACTGGAGGAACCCGAGCACCGTGAGGAGGTTCTCGACCGCATGGATGAGCTGGTGATCAAACCGGTCGACGGCTCCGGCGGCAAGGGCATCGTCATGGGGCCGATGTGCGAGAAGAAGGAGTTGGACGCGGCGCGCAAACGCATCATCGCCGACCCCCGCGGTTGGATCGCCCAACCGTTGGTCCAGCTGTCCACCGTGCCCACGATGACGGCGAAGGGCATGCAACCACGCCACGTGGACCTGCGTCCCTTCGTCATCAACGACGGTGAGGACATGTGGGTCGCACCGGGTGGCCTGACCCGCGTCGCACTGCAGGAGGGGCAGATGATCGTGAACTCCTCACAGGGTGGCGGCTCCAAGGACACCTGGGTGGTGTCCACGGAGGTATCCGGGCCGGAGTCGGAGACCGGGAACATCGTTCCGGACACCGTGCCCGACTCCGAGATGCTCGAGCGTCTGGAGAACTCGGTGCACGACAATCCTGAGGACGAGAAGATGCAGCAGCAACAGCAGCAGCAACAGCAAGAGAAACAACGGAAGACGACAGGGGAGGAGTAGCCACCATGCTGAGCCGTATCGCTGAATCGCTGTTCTGGATCGGGCGCTATATCGAGCGCGCCGATGACCAGGCCCGCGTCCTGACCACCTACGTCGAGCACACCACCGACGCTGACTCAACCACCTTCAGCGCCGACCTGTGCCATGCCATGGGCACCCCGGTAGAGGAGACCGTCGACCCTGACGAGACCTGGTCCAGGCTGGGCATCGACCCCGAGTCTCCGCAGTCGATGGTCAGTGCACTCAACAACTGCCGGGACAGTGCCCGACGTGCCCGCGAGATCCTCGCCACCCCGACCTGGGAGGCCATCAACCGCTCCTACCGGATGGCGGCCTCGGGGCGACTGTCGCTGATGCGTCCTGCCCTTGCCTGCCGCGAGGTGCACGACTCCTGCTCGACCGTCATCGGCACCCTGCACGCGACCATGCCGCGTGACCAGGCATGGCACTTCCTCAATGCCGGACGCTTCATCGAGCGTATCGACATGACCGCCCGCATCATCCACGCCACTGTCGTGGCCCCGGCCCTGCCGGCGCACCACCACCTGCTGTTGCAGGCCTGCGGTGCCCAGCAGTCCTTCGTCCTGACCCGTGGCCGCGAGGACAACCTGACCGCCGCCGTGGACTTCCTGCTGCGGGACCGACTGAGTCCGCGGTCAGTGATCTTCTGCCTCGAGGGAGTACGCTCATGTCTCACAGACCTTGACCCCACCCCGCTGCGCAGCGGTTTCGAGGACGACTCCCAGCGGTTGCTCGGCCAGCTCAGTGCCCGCATCGAGTACATGCAGGCCAATAAAACACTCGGACAGCTCGGCGAGCTCACCCACATGATCCAGGAAACCGGGGCCAAGGCCACCCAGGCACTCAGTGGCCGATACTTCGAAGGCGCGTTGTCGCCGCTGTGGCACGAAAGGTAGTCGATCGCGATGACAAGCACCCTGAAGATCGAACACATCACCGGCTTCGACTACTCGGACAGTGTGACAGACTCCTTCAACGAGATCCGGATGAGTCCGCTGTACACCCCACAGCAGCTCATCCGCGAACGCAGCGTGACCATCACACCGCGGCCCTGGTCGAACTCCTTCATCGACTACTGGGGAACACAGGTGACCGCCTTCGAGCTGCATGAACCACATAGTGAGCTGAAAGTGACCGTGACGACGACGCTGGACGTCGACGCCGTCCCGACCGAGCGCACCGGACTGACCGTGGCTGATGCCGCACGGTTCTGCGACCGGTGGAATGAGTTCCTGGGTTCCTCGAAGGCCGTGGATCCCGGCGAAGACATGGCGGGACGCGTCGAGCAGATCCTCGCCGAGGTCGGAGCCGACACCCCCGGCTCCGTCGACGAGGTGGCACTGAAGATCGGACGGTTGATCCACTCCGAGATGACCTACGAGTCCGGGTCGACGGATGTCACCGTGGGCGCCGAGGAAGCGTGGGACAACAAGAAGGGCGTGTGCCAGGATTTCTCCCACCTGATGGTCGGGGCGTTGCGGCACATCGGCATTCCGGCGCGCTATGTGTCCGGCTACGTCCTCCCGAACCGGGATGCGCCGCTGGGCGAGCCGGTCACCGGCGAGTCCCATGCCTGGGTCCAGTGGTTCAACGACGGGCCCAACCAGGGCTGGTACAGCTTCGACCCGACCAACAACACCGTGCCCGGTGAGCTGCACGTGATGGTGGGCCAAGGTCGGGAGTATTCGGATGTTGTGCCGCTGCGGGGGATGTTCACCGGCCAGGCGAGCTCGGAGATGTTCGTCTCGGTGACGATGACGCGCCTGAAATGAGACGTGACTACCTCTTCTTGCGCCGGTAGTAGACCTGACGGCGGACCCGGGCGACGGTGGTGCCTGACTCGTCGGTCACGTCGACCTCGAACCAGTGCAGGTACTTCTGCCCGTCCCGGGTCTTCTCCCTGATCAGCTCGTAGGTGTCGTCGTCGATGCGCATGTCGGCGGTGAGAGTTCCGCGTCCCGGTGCCACGAACTCGACCTCGGCCCGGATGTCCCAGACCTTGTACTCCTTGCCGAGCCGGGCCATGGAGGCCAGCATGAAGAACGGGTCGGTCATCGACATGATGGTGCCGCCGAAGGCCGTGCCGACTGCGTTCTGGGTCAGTTTGTTCGGACGGTGGGTGACGACGACCCGCGAGCCGTCGTCGGCGAACTCACGGACCTTGATCCCGGCCCCGAGGAACGGGGGCCACAGGAACATGTACTTCTTGAGCTGACGAGGGTTGAATGCCATCGTGTCTCACTTCCGGGGGAGCCTGCAGAGGTCATGGGTATGCCGTCGAAGGTAGCACGTGGGAGACGACGAAAAGCCCGCCTCCGGAGATCCCGTGGGATCGCCCGGAAGCGGGCGTGTGGTCGGACTGACAGGATTTGAACCTGCGACCCCTACACCCCCAGTGTAGTGCGCTGCCAAACTGCGCCACAGTCCGCCAGTTCATTGCTGAACCTCGAACAGATTACAACACCGGTATTCGGCTGCGCTAATCCGCAGGTGAAACCGGAGTTTCGGAGACGACGACGCCGTCTGCGTCCGCGTAGGCGATGTGGCCGGGCACGAAGTCCACCCCGCCGAAGCTCACGGTTACGTCCCGCTCGCCGGCGCCGTCCTTGGCGGACTTGCGGGGGTTGGTGCCCAGGGCCTTGCAGCCGAATTCCATGCCACCGACGGCGGCGGAGTCGCGGATCGCGCCGTTGATGATCACCCCGGCCCACCCGTGCTCCATACCGAACTCGGCGATCATGTCACCCATCAGGGCGGTGTGGACCGAGGCGTCACCGTCGACGACGAGCACGCCGCCGGGGTTGTCCTCCTGCAGGATCTTCTTGACCAGGCCGTTGTCCTGGAAGCAGCGGACGGTGGTGATCGGGCCGCAGAAGTCCACGTGGCCGCCGAGGTTGCGGAACTGGGTGTCGCAGCTGCGCACGTCCGCCCCGATGATGTCGACGAGGTCTGCGGTGGGGATGAAGGTGATGTCGCTCATGGCTTCACAGCCTAGCGTGTCAGCCGAGCGTGTCGAACCAGTCGGCGATCATCTCCCCGGCCCGCACCGCAGAGCCGCGTCTGGTCAGCAGGTGGTCGGAGTCGCGCAGGCTCATCAGCGACTTCGGCCACCCGGCGGCGTCGAAGATCCGCTGCGACTCGCTGACGGGGACGGTCTGGTCGGTCGGGGAGTGCAGCACCAGCAGGTCTGCCGGGTTCGCCGAGATGGCGCGGACGTCGTGGGTGATTCGGTCGGCGTCCGAGTTGTCGGCGAGGTCGGTGAAGAAACCGGTCGGAAGGGTGATCTCGCGTCCGGTGAGCGTCACCTGCACCGCCGCGTCCTGCGGGGCTTCTCCACCGGCCCGGTCTACAGCATCCACCGACTTCATCAACGTCCGTGCCGCCGACGCCGGACGCAACGGTGCACCGATGGTGGCCGCAGCCCGCACCGAGGCGAGACGGTGGGCGACCTGGAGTACCGCCGCCCCGCCGAGGGAATGGCCGACCAGCAGGGACGGTGCGGCGAGCCGCTGGTCCAGCCACCTCGCCGCGCTCTCCAGGTCGGCGAGGTTCTCGGAGAACAACAATGAGGAGAAATCGATGCGTAGGCAGGCGATGCCGTGCCGGGCGAGGGTCTTGGAGATCCGGAACGCCGCGGGCACGTTGCGGTTGCAGGTGAAGCAGTGGGCGAACAGTGCCACGGGGACATTCGCGGCCCGGAAGTCCTCGGGGGACAGGCCGGCCACGTCGCCGGGGAGGTCCACAGTGCCCGTGATGGTGTCGGGGGCAGGACCGGCGACAGGGTCGGAAGCCGGACGCGGGATCTGAACATTGACCGAGGAGACGCTTCGTGATGCCACGGGCACAACACTAGACGGGTACCGTGTGGGAGACGAGATCATCCGAGGCTGCCCGAAGGCTGCCCGAAGAACATCGATGCGGAGGCGAGAATGGCCGGATTCGGCTGGTTCTGGAAGGCCATGGGTTCGTCGGCGACGGCGAACCAGAAGAAGTCGAAGACCATCGTGGGCGAGGCGGCCAATGTCGCCGACAAGCTCGCCGCAGCCACCGACGAGGAGATCGTCGAGATCGCCAAGGGATGCGTCACCACCGGCGACGCCCCCGTCATCAATGATGCTCCGCAGCTGCTCGCCGCGATCCGTGAAGCCGCCGAGCGGACCATCGGCATGCGCCCCTTCGATGTGCAGCTGCAGGGTGCGCTGCGCATGATCGTCGGCGATGTCATCGAGATGGCCACCGGTGAAGGCAAGACACTGACCGGTGCAATGACCGCCGTTGGCTATGGCCTGCAGGGTCGACGGGTGCACGTGATCACGGTCAACTCCTTCCTCGCCGGACGTGACGAGCAGTGGATGGGCCCGCTGCTCGACTTCTTCGGGCTGACCCACGGGGCGATCGCCGAGGAGGCCGACGGTGACGAGCGCCGGGAGATCTACCGCCGCGACATCGTATTCGGGGCGGTGAACGAGATGGGCTTCGACGTACTTCGCGACCAGCTGATCACCCGCCGCGCCGATGCGGTGCGCACCCCGGCGGACGTCGCGATCATCGACGAGGCGGACTCGGTCATGGTGGACGAGGCCCTGGTCCCGCTGGTGCTCGCCGGTTCCGAGCCCGGACCGGCACCGGCCGGGCAGATCACCGACATCGTGCGCGGCATGGAGGAGAACCGGCACTTCACCGTCGCTGGTGACCAACGCAATGTCTTCCTCACCGATTCCGGCGCCCGATATGTGGAGAAGGGGCTCGGCATCGAGTCCCTGTATGGCGGTGGCAGGGAGAGTAGCGATGGCGACGCTGACAGTGACGCAGATGCTCCGGGATCCTTGCTGTCCCAGGTCAATGTGGCACTGCACGCGCAGCACCTGCTGACCCGCGACGTCCACTACATCGTCCGTGACGGCAAGGTCGCCCTGATCGATGGCTCACGCGGCCGGGTGGCTGAGCTGCAGCGCTGGCCGGACGGCCTGCAGGCGGCCGTGGAAGCCAAGGAAGGACTGCAGGTCACCGACGGTGGACGCATCCTGGACCAGATAACCGTCCAGGCACTGCTGGGACTCTACCCGGGCAAATGCGGGATGACCGGTACCGCGGTGGCCGCCGGTGACCAGCTCCGGCAGTTCTACGACCTGTCGGTCAGCGTGATCGAGCCCAACGTCCCCACCAGGCGTTTCGACGAGCAGGACCGGGTGTACGTCTCCGAGGAGGACCGCGACACTGCCGCGATCGAGCACATCGCCACGATCCACCAGACCGGGCAGCCGGTGCTGGTGGGCACCCAGGACATCGCGGAATCCGAGCGGATTGCCGAGGCTCTGCAGGAACGCGGTATCGACTGCAGCGTCCTGAACGCGAAGAACCATGAGGCCGAGGCCGGGGTCGTCGCCGAGTCAGGGCGGGCCGGTCACGTCACCGTGTCGACCCAGATGGCCGGACGTGGCACCGACATCCGGCTGGGTGGATCAGGGGAGGACCACGCCGGTGACGACGGGCACGACAAGGTCGTGGAACTCGGCGGACTGCACGTCGTCGGCATCGGACGTTTCCGTTCCCAACGTCTCGACAACCAGCTGCGCGGACGCGCAGGACGACAGGGGGACCCCGGATCCTCGGTGTTCTTCGTCTCCCTGGAGGACGACGTGGTCGGCGTCGGCGGTTCCGGTGAGGAATTGCGCGCCCAACCCGACGAGGACGGACAGCTGACCCAGAAGAAGGTACTGCTGTTCATCGACCACTGCCAGCGGGTCGCAGAAGGACAGATGCTCGACATCCACGCCACGACGTGGAAGTACAACAAGCTGATCAACGACCAGCGTGAGATCGTCAACGAGCGGCGCAACAAGGTGCTGGACACCGACACGGCGTGGGAGGATCTCAGCTACCACGACGTGGAGCGCGCCGGCCAACTGCAGGCTGCGGGTATCGAGGATGAGGTCCTGCACCAGGCCGCCCGCGAGATCATGCTCTACCACCTGGACGTTGAATGGAGTGAGCACCTGGCCTACCTGGACGACATCAGGGAGTCGATACACCTGCGCGCCATCGCCCGGGAAAGCCCGATCGACGAGTTCCACCGGATGTCGATCGCTGCCTTCGGCGAACTCGCCGAGCGGGCCGTGGCGAAGGCTCGGGAGACCTTCAGCGAAGTCACCGTCACTGCCGACGGAGCCGATCTGGAGGGCCTGGGTCTGCACAAGCCCAGCGCAACCTGGACCTATATGGTCAACGACAATCCCTTGTCTTCGTCCGGAGGATCCGTGGTCGGGTCGATTGCGGCGATCTTCCGCTAACCCCCTGCCACACCCCACGGCGAGGCATTTACGCCATGCCGACGGCTCACCCGGTAGTATGATGGAAGCGAATCGCAGGCGGACCGCCTGCCGCACCGTGTTCTCCTCCGCGACCAGCGGAGGGGACGAACACCCGACAGTGACAGAGCAAATAGATTCCAGGAGGAATTGAAAGATGAGCGACAACACCGGGATCCCGGAAGCCTCGGTTGAGACTACCTCGGTCTTCCGCGCCGACCTCCTGAAGGAGATGGAGACCGGTGCGCAGGCTGAATCCTCTCCCGCCGGGGTCGAGGGCCTGCCCTCAGGTTCTGCGCTCCTCGTGGTCAAGCGTGGACCGAACGCCGGCTCGCGCTTCCTGCTCGACCAGGACACCACCGCTTCTGGCCGCCACCCCGACAGCGACATCTTCCTCGATGACGTGACCGTCTCGCGCCGTCACGCGGAGTTCCGCCGCAACGGTAACCAGTACGAGGTCGTCGACGTCGGAAGCCTCAACGGCACCTACGTCAACCGCGAGCCGAAGAACTCCGCGGTGCTGAGCAACGGCGACGAGGTCCAGATCGGCAAGTTCCGTCTGGTCTTCCTCAACGGCGCCAAGGAAGCGTAGTCCGGATCCATGTCGTCGATGGCATCGATGCCCGCACTGCCGGAAGACTCCGGAACCCCTGGCCAGTCGGCCATGGGGTCGCCCGCCCGTGCGGGCAGGGTATTGCCGACCTCGTCGATCGGGGACGTGCTCAAGCAGCTGCAGGTTGATTTCCCTGATGTCTCGGTCTCCAAGATCCGTTTCCTGGAGTCCGAGGGGCTGATCACCCCGCAGCGCAGCAAGTCGGGTTACCGGCGGTTCTCCCCGGAGGACATCTCCCGGCTGCGCTACATCCTGGCCAACCAGCGTGACAGCTTCCTGCCGCTGAAGGTCATCAAGGAGCAGCTGGAGGCCATGGACTCCGGCAAGGTCACTCCGGTGGACTCCCGCCGTTCGGTGGCCGGCACGGTCACCCCCGACCAGTTCCGACAGGCGACGGTCCGCAGGCTGACCCGCACGGACATCTGTTCCCAGGCCGGGGTGGACGAGGCCTTCGTGGCCTCGCTGGTGAAGATGGGGATGATCACCCCTGACGCCGCCGGGTTCTTCTCGGTCGACGATGTCGATGTGGCACGCATCGCCTCGCGGATCGGGGAGTACGGTATCGACAACCGTCACCTCAAGACCCTGGTCACGCAGGCGCAGCGCCAGAGTGACCTGGTCAACCGGGTTGCCGAGCCGGTGGCGCATGGTCGGGACGAGAACGCCCGGGAGCGTTCCGCCGAGCTGAGCCGTGAGATCTCGGCGTTGGTGGTCTCGCTGCATGCGGCGTTGATCAAGGGGAACCTGCCGCGCTGAGCCTGGGGGACTGCTGGCGCGGTCGTGGGGGAATTTTCTTGTGCTACTGAACGACACGCGTGTTGTTACAGGTGTGTCGTGTGACGATTGGTGTTAAAGTAACCCTCGACCTCAAGTTGAGAGTTAGACGCGGCGGGGTTGACTCCACGCCGAAGCCGTCTACTGTTGACATCAGTTGAATGACAGGCGTGCGTGCAGGTGCGCCAGGTACAGGAGAACCCATGGAGCGCATCGACTCCCGGCAGAACGCCGAGTCCGCGTCAGACGCCGACTTCGCGACGCAGACGCCCCAGCAGGACGCACTGTTCGAGGTGGACGGCCCCGACCAGGAAGTCGGCTACCGTGTCACCATCGCCTGCCAGGTCGCCGGCATCACCTACCGCCAGCTGGACTATTGGGCACGCACCAAGCTGGTGCAGCCCTCCATCCGCACCGCTCACGGCTCCGGTACCCAGCGCCTGTACTCCTTCCGTGACATCCTGGTGCTCAAGATCGTCAAGGGACTGCTGGACACCGGCATCTCCCTGCAGAACATCCGTCGGGCCGTGGACAAGCTCGGCAACCTCGGTGTAGACGATCTCGCCGGAATCACCCTGGTCTCCGACGGCAAGACCGTCTACGAGTGCCGTTCGCCCGAGGAGGTCATCGACCTGCTCGCCGGTGGACAGGGCGTCTTCGGCATCGCCGTCCCGGGCCTGATGAAGGAACTCAGCGGTACCATCACCGCCTTCCCGTCGGAGCCTGCCCAGGCTCCTGAGGACGCCGAGCCGGTCGTAAACTCCGCCGGCGACGAGCTGGCCGCACGCCGCCGTCGCAAGTCCTCCTAGCCGCTCAGTCCAGTCCCGCGTACCTCGCCAGTCGAGGTGACGCGGGTTCCGGCGTGACATCCTCCCCGTCCTGCTCCGGGGTGGACACGGCAAGGAAATCAGCGGCAATACGCGCATCGGTCTCGTCGACAGAGGGGGACGATCCGAACGCGACCAGGGGGAACTGGACCTCTCCGACCGTGTTGCCGTCGGCGAATGCGGCCGAGCTATAGAACGGCAGCCTGTCATTCTCGGCCTGCTGCAGTGTGATGCGCTCATGTGCGGATCGTCCGACTGATGCGCCCACCGCGTCGACCGCCGGGTCGTCGTCGGGAACCGCGGCGATAGCCGCCAACACCGAGACCATGTTCTCCGGACCGATCGGCACTGCAGCCGCCCCTGGTGCCGCATCGGCCCCGTCAGGCACCACGTGCACCAGGTCGTCGGTACCGACGATCGGTACCCTGCCAGGGGCACCGGACAGATCAGGGATGAAACCGGTACCAGCTGGGATCCACACCGGGGCGACCCCAGGCATACCCTCACGGTAGGCACGCACCGCATCCGCGGTCGGCCGGACCTCGTAGGTGGCGGTGATGCATCGGTCGCGCACGACAGGGGAAGCCTCGTTGTAGTCGTCGACCAGCTGTTCTGCGATCTCCGCAGCCGCCGGATCCACCCAGACCAGCAACTCCTGGTCGCCGTTTATGCATTCGGCGGTGGTGGAGTCCTCGTCGTCGCCGGAGATGACCGTCCACGCCACCACCACGGCTGCAATGAGAAGGGCCGCCAACACGACCCAGATCCACGCGGCGAGACGGGTGGGGGAATCAGTGGCTGCGTGTCGTGACATCGGCGGTCTCCTTGACAAGGGCGGAAGGGTGTCGTTGCAGATGAGGATAGCAATCCTCGATCACCGAGATGATCCTTCCGCGAAGATCCCGGCCGCGGTCGGCGAAATCACGCTGCCGTCGGACGTATTCGGCCCGCCCTGCCGGGGTCTCCACCTGCACTGGTTCGAACCCCCAGTCCGCCAGATCGTAGGGACTGGCCTCCATGTCGGTCGCCCGGACATCGCAGGCCAGCCGGAAGGTGTCCAACCAGAGATCCCCGGGGATCAGCGGGCCGAGCTTCGTCGCCCACTTGTAGAGGTCCATCGTGGCGTGCAGGCAGCCAGGCTGCTCCAGATCCACCTGGGACTCGCGGGTCGGAGCCAGGGAGTTTCGCGGGGCGGCGGGGGAGGTGAAGAACCGGTAGGCGTCGAAATGGGTGCAGCGCAGCCGGGATGACTCGACCACGGCATCGGTGGCGTCGCGGCCCAACCGGAGTCGTTCCGGGTGTCGTGGGGTATCGCGGTAGACCATCGCCCACTCGTGCATGCCGAAGCAGTTCATCTGGGCCGGACGGGCGGCGGTGGCGGTGAGTAGCCGGTGGATGTGCCTGACCGCCCGGCCCCGGGCGGTGGCGAAGGCCTCGGTGTCCAGTATGGCAACGGTGGTGCCGCTGGGGGCGTCGTACTGGACACGGAAGTAGGACGGTCCGTTCAGGCCCGCGGGCAGGGGATCTCCGGCATTCCCGTCATTCCCGGCATCCATGGAATCGCTGTTCCTGCCCGTCGCAGCGCCGTCGAGAACCAGTGCAATGCCCGGTCCCGGACTCCATTTCCGCAGGGCAGACGGCTTCACGGGGTAGTAGGTGAACATGAAGTCCCACACCGGGTGACGCTCACCCCGCGACCGCCGCGCGCGGTGTGCGGCAGTGAGTGCGTCCACCGTTTCGACGTGGCTGCGTTGCTGGGCGCGCCACTCTTCGGCGCTGAGCACTGTCACCTGTCCCTCCATGCGTTGAATCCTACGCCCGGGCACCTGCCCGACCATCAGTCGTCGTGGGTCCAGTCGCGCACGGTGCCGACCAGTTCCTCGATGACATCCTCCAGTGTGATCACACCGACGATCTGCCCGTCGTGGAAGACCTCGGCCATGTGTGAACCGGTGCGACGGAGCTGGATCATCGCCTGGTCGAAGTTCGCTCCACCCTCGACGGTGATCAACGTCCGGACGTCCTCCGGATCCAGCAGCTGATCCCGGCCGGTCGCCGGGTCGAGCAGGTTGTCCAGTACGTCCTTGACGTGGACGTAGCCGAGGTAGGCCCCGTCGGCCCCGGTCACCGGGAAGCGGGAGTACCCGGTCTCGGACACCGCGTCCTCCACCTGGCCCACGGTGATTCCCTTGGGGCCCATCGCGAGGGTGTGTACCTGGTCGGAGGGGATCAGCACCTCGCGGAGCGTGCGCTTCGACGAGTCGAGGGCCTTCGACAGTCGGGTGGCTTCCGCCTGGTCGATCAGACCCTCCGACCGGGACTCGGAGATCATCTCGGCGAGCTCGGTCGGGGACACGGTGGAGTCGAGCTCATCACGCTGCTCCACACCGAAGGCATGCAGCGTGATGCGGGCGATCCAGTTCAGGAACACCATGATCGGGTGGGCCAGCTTGCAGAACAACAGGTGCGGGGTGACGAGAATTGTCGCCACCTTCTCCGGACCTGCCAGCGCAATGTTCTTCGGCACCATTTCGCCGAGGATGATGTGCAGGATCGTCACTATCAGCAGGGAGATCGCGAATGACACCGGGTGCAGCAGGTCGTCCGGCATCCCCATGGCGTGGAAGGGCGCCTCGATGAGGTGCGCGATTGCCGGTTCGCCGACCTTACCCAGCAGCACCGATGCCACGGTGATGCCGAACTGGGCGCCGGCCAGCATGATCGTGAGGTGTTCCATGGCGTAGAGCACCTTGGGTGCGCGCCGATTTCCCGCTGCGGCGAGGTTCTCCACGCGGTCACGGCGCGAGGAGATCAGCGAGAACTCGACCCCGACGAAGAAGGCGTTGAGCGCGAGCAGGAACACGGCGAAGAGGATTGCCCAGAGGTCACCCACGGTGGTCACCTCCCTCGGTATCGGCGGTATCAGGTTCGGTCACCGGGCGCAAGGTCACCTTGTCGACCCGCCGGTTGTCCATGGAATCCACGATGGCCTCCCACCGCACCGGGGTGTCGGCGGTCAGCACGTCGATGGCCTCGCGGGTGGTGCTTGCCGGCAACAGGATGGTGTCACCCTCGGCCGGGATACGTCCGAGGGTGGACATCACCAGCCCACCGAGCGTTTCATAGGGGCCGTCCGGCGGAATGTAGCCGCAGGCGTCCTCCAGCTCATCGCAGCGAACCAACCCGGAGATCTCCCACAGCTGCCCGCGACGACGGACCTCGGTGTCCTCGTCACGGTTGTCGTGCTCGTCCCAGACCTCGCCGAGGATCTCCTCGACGACATCCTCGATGGACACGATGCCAGCGGTGCCGCCATACTCGTCGGCGACCAGCACCAGCTGGGAGCCCGCCGACCGCACCAGGTCGAGCACCGCGTCGCCGCCCAGGCTGGTCGGCACGGTCGGTACCGTCCGGGCTAGGGTGCGTACCGGTGTGGTCGCACGCTCTGCCGCAGGGATGGTCAGGGCGTCCTTGACGTGGACCACCCCGACCGTCTCATCGAGATCACCGTTGACCACTGGGAAACGCGAATGCCCGGACTCGTGGGCCTCGCGGATCAGGTCCAGGGCGGTGTCGGTGGTCTCCAGCGTGACGACGGTGGACCGCGGGGTCATCACGTCCTCGGCGGTGGCATCGCCGAACCGCAGGGAGCGGTCCAGGATGCGCACCTTCGAGGAGCTGAACCCCGCGGAGCCCGAGGAGTGCCGGACCAGGGCGGAGAGCTCCTGGGGTGAACGGGCCGAGGCCAGCTCATCGGCAGGTTCGATGCCCAAGCGCCGGACGATGAAGTTCGCCGTCCCGTTGAGCGTCTGGATGAACCAGTGGAAGGCCTTGTTGAACAGCCACACCGGCCGGGTGAGCACACGGGCGACTCCCAGCGGGTTGCTGATTGCCAGATTCTTCGGCACGAGCTCGCCGAAGACCATGGACAGCACGGTGGCGATGATCAGGCTGAGGATCAACGCGACCGTGCCGGAGGCTGATTCGCTCAGTCCCACCAACTCCAGCACCGGGGTGAAGAACCTCGCCAGGATGGGTTCGGCGAGGTAGCCGGTGGCCAGGGTGGTCAGGGTGATGCCGAGCTGCATGCCGGAGAGCATGAAACTCAGGTTGCCGTGGGCACGCTTTACCATGCGGGAGGCGGCGTCGCCACGCTCGGCGACGTCCTTCTCGATGGTCGAGCGTTCCAGGCTGGTCGTAGCGAACTCCACGGCGACGAACAGCCCGGTGCCGGCGGTCAACAGCACGAAGCCGAGGAGGCCGAGGATGCTGAGCAGGATGTCCATGGGAATCGTCGATCCGTCTGGTTACCGGTGCAGTCCGAGTTCGCCGAGGTAGGCGGTGATGCCGTGCTTGTCGAGTACCCACTCGGTCGGGGTGACCCCGGCCTTGCGCATCATCTGTTCGGTGTCTCGCCGGGTGTCGGCGGTGGTCAGGGTCAGGACGGTGCCGGACTCTCCACCACGGGCGGTGCGTCCGGCACGGTGCACGTAGGCCTTGTGCTCGGCCGGCGGGTCGATGTGGACCACCAGGTCGACGCCCTTGATGTCGATACCGCGGGCGGCGATGTCGGTGGCGACCAGGACGGTGGCCTTGCCGGTCGAGAACTCGTCGACCGCACGGGTCCGGGCACCCTGGCCCTTGTTGCCGTGCAGACCGACGGCTGGTGTGCCGTCACGCACGAGTTTCTTCACCTGACGGTCGACGGTGTGTTTGGTGCGCATGAACATGATCGTGCGGGTGGATGCCCGGCCGAGCTGCAGGACGACGTCGTTGCGGGCCGGTTTGTCCGCCACGACCCCGAGGAAGTGGTCCATGGTGTCGACCTTGGCCTTCACCTCACCGGTGGAGTGGGTGACAGGGTCGTTCATGTACTGCTTGACCAGGACGTTGATGTCACCGTCGAGGGTGGCGGAGAAGAACAGGTGCTGGGCGTCCTTCGGGACCCGGTTGATCAGTCGGCGCACCTGGGGGAGGAACCCCATGTCTGCCATTTGGTCGGCCTCGTCGAGGGTGAGGATCTCCACCGCGGAGAGGTCCAGTGCCTTCTGGTTGCACAGGTCCTCGGCGCGGCCCGGAGTGGCCACCAGGATGTCCACCGGCCGGGCCAGGGCACTGAGGTTGCGTTTGATGTTGACTCCGCCGACGACCTCGATGACGCGCTGTCCGACGGATTCGGCCAGCGGACGCAGTCGGCCCGCGACCTGCTGGGCGAGCTCACGGGTCGGGACCATGATCAACCCCCGCGGACGGTGGGTCGCCGAAGCACCGCCGGTAAGCCGGGTGATCACTGGCAGACCGAAGGTGAAGGTCTTGCCGGAGCCGGTGGGCCCACGGCCGAGGACGTCCCGGCCAGCCAGGGCATCGGGGATGGCGGCGGCCTGGATGGGGAAGGGGTGCTTGAGGCCCTGGGCGGTCAGTTCCTGGACCACCGGCACCGGCAGACCCATGTCGCCGAAGGTTGTCGAGGTGTCGACACCGGCCGGGACACCGGCTGTCGCACGACTGGCTGCGGTTGCTGCGGTGGCGGCCTTGGCCACCGCCGTGGCAGCAGGACGCTGGTTCTGCTGGCGCTGGTTGTTCTGGCGCTGGTTCTGCGGGCGGTTGCCCTGCTGACGCTGGCCCTGGCCGGAGCGTGAACGCTGGCGGTTGCCCTTGGCACCGCCGCCCTGTTGGCCGCCGCCGGACTTGGCACCGCCGGAGGGCGCGTTGCCGGACTGTGCGTTGCCCGTCTTCGGGCTACCCTTCACACTGCCTTTCGGGCTACCGCCGCGGGAGCCGCTGCCCCGGGAGCTGCCACCCACGACATCGACGCCGTTGGCGCGGCTGCCGCGGACGACCCGGCGGCGCTTGTTCTGGCCGCCCTGTCCGCCCTGACCTGAGTGGCCGGAGCCGCCCTGGTTGCCGCGCCGACCTGAATTGTGGGAACTGCTGGAGCCACCGGAGGTGTTGGAACCGGACTGACCGGAGCCACGACGGTCGGAACCACCGGACCGTCGGCTCTGAGAATGACCTGACACGGGTTAGGATTCCACCTCGCCGCGGTCGCCGGACCAGAGGGTGTGGAAGTGACCATCACGGTCGGTCCGCTCATAGGTGTGGGCGCCGAAGAAGTCACGCTGGCCCTGGATTAGGGCAGCGGGAAGGCGCTCGGCGCGCAGTGAGTCGTAGTAGGACAGCGAGGAGGCGAACACCGGGATGGGCAGGCCGAGCTGGGTCGAGGCGACGACCACGCGGCGCCAGGAATCCACCAGGTCTTCGACCTCGCCCTTGAAGTAGGGGTCGAGCAGCAGGGACTGGACGTCCGGGTCGGTGTTGTAGGCGTCCACGATGCGGTTGAGGAACTTCGCCCGGATGATGCAGCCGCCGCGCCAGATGGTGGCGAGGTCACGCGGGTCGACATTCCAGCCGTGCTCGGCAGAACCGGCCTTGATCTCGTCGAAGCCCTGCGCGTAGGCGACCAGCTTGGAGGCGTAGAGCGCACGGCGGACATCCTCGATGAAGTCCTCCTTCGACACCCCGAGGGCCTCCAGCGAGGTCAGCTCGCCCGACGGCAGGTTGCCGGTGGTGGCCGCACGCTGGTCGCGGGCACCGGACAGGGCGCGGGCGAAGACGGCCTCACCGATGCCGGTGGTGGGGATGCCGAGGTCGAGGGCGGCCTTGACCGTCCACCGTCCGGTGCCCTTCTGCCCTGCGGCGTCGACGATGACGTCGATCAGCGGCTTTCCGGTGGACTCGTCGGTCTGGGAGAGCACCTCGGCGGTGATCTCGATCAGGTAGGAGTCCAGGTCGCCGGCGTTCCAGGTGCGGAAGATGTCCGCGATCTCAGCGGGTTCGATACCGGCGGCGTAGCGCAGCAGGTGGTAGGCCTCGCCGATGACCTGCATATCGGCGTACTCGATGCCGTTGTGGACCATCTTGACGAAGTGGCCGGCACCGTCAGGGCCGATGTGGGTGCAGCAGGGGGTGCCGTCGACCGTGGCGGAGATGTCCTCCAGCAGCGGGCCGAGCGACTCATAGGACTTCGCCGGGCCGCCGGGCATGATCGACGGGCCGTTCAGTGCGCCTTCCTCGCCACCGGAGATGCCGGCGCCAACGAAGTGAAGATCGCGCCCGGCCATCTCGGCCTCACGACGGATCGTGTCGGTGTAGAGGGCGTTGCCGCCGTCGATGATGATGTCGCCGGGCTCCATGGCATCGGCCAGCTGGCCGATGACCGTATCGGTGGCGGGGCCGGCCTGCACCATGATCAGGGCGCGGCGGGGGCGCTCCAGGGAGGCGACGAACTCCTCGATGGTGGCGGCGGGGACGAAGCTGCCGGTCTCGCCGAACTCGGCGACGAAGGCATCCGTTTTCGCAGGTGTGCGGTTGTACACGGCGACCGTGTGGCCGTGGCTGGCGAAGTTTCGGGCGATGTTGGAGCCCATCACTGCCAGGCCGACGACACCGATCTGAGCGGAGGAATCAGTCATGGTCCCACATACTACCGCCCCCCGCCGACCACCACCGTCGATGCCTACCGCAGACCCACCGCAGGCAGCTGAGACAGCTGCACCGGTGGCGGCGTTCAGACCCCCGGCGATCGAGATCGACGATAGACTCACGGCAGGACGCGGCCGCCGGACAACCCAGCGGCCCGCACCGTCCCACCGATGACCCCACCGACGACAACTGAGAAATAAAGGACCCCGACTATGGCGAACAGTGACGCCCAGCATGAATACACCGAGGAGCAGAAGAAGGCCTACCGGGCAGAGAAGGCGACGGTGATGGCACGGATGACAGAGCTACTGTCCAAGGCTGGTGCCGGTGAGATCTCCGAGGAGGAGTCCTCGGAGTTGGCCACGATCTTCGAGACGAAGGTCGGCGGGTTGGACGCACTGCTCGGGCTGAAGTACATCGCCTTCGCACCGGAAGTTGTCCTGGAACTCGAGGTGACCGGCGACCATGTTCAGCCGTGGGGCATCACCAACGGTGGTACCTACGCCGCACTGGGGGAGTCCGCCGGTTCCTTCGCCGGGTTCATCGCCAGCGGGGGCAAGGGAGTGATGGGGACCACGAACTCCACCAACTTCCTGCGCCCGTCCGGTCCGGGTGACGTCATCCGCACGACCGCTCACGCCGTCCACATCGGCCGCACCAGCCAGCTGTGGCGGATCGAACACACCAACGCGAAGTCCGGAAAGTTGCTGGCGACCACGGAGCTGCGCACTGTCGTCCGGAACGACTGACGATCAACGCTAGAACAGGCTGAAGGACTCCCGGTCACCCTTACGCTGGGCCCAGGCGACGGTGTAGTCGGCCTCCGGGTCTGAACTCACGGGTGCGCGGGTGGCGATCAGCATCGGCTGTGGGGCCCCGAACTCCTTGAGGAAACGCCGGACGACCTTCACCGCGATCTCGTTGTCGGCCACCGGGAGGAAGAAGTTGATCTTCCCGCCGCCGATGTCGTTGCCGTCGTAGTGGCCGACCCCGCGCCAGCCAACGTAGTCGTTGATGGCGTCGGGAAGCTCGTCGAAGACCCGCAGGTCGGCTTCATGACTGAGATCCTCGGAGAGGAGCGTGACCTGCAGGACGAGCCACCCCCGGTCATCGTCGGCGAGCTCCGCGTACCCCTTCGCGGCGGCCTCGGTCCGGAAGGAGTCGACGCTCTCCTGCAAGGTGGGGCTCGTGGGACGGTTACGTCCTTTGAGGACACGCGTCAGCGACTGTCCCTTGGTTCCGACCTTGCCCTTGTGGACGTAGAAAGTGGAGTTGTGGTCCCAGCACTCGAGGTAGTGCAGGGCCCCGGCCTCGTCCCGCCGATAGGTTTTAATCATGTTCACCCCGAAAAGTATACGGGGGAAGGTGCACTCAGGACAGGCGGCGATCCGCCTGGGCGAAGAACTCGACCTCCCAGCGGGAGGCGTCGAGGTAGGCGCGGGTGGCTTCGGCCCGCTGGGCCGGGGTGGCGGCGGCCAGGGCGTCCTCCACCAGGGTCAGTGCCTGCTTCACGCTGCTGGTGAACTCGTCACCGGAATAGGTGTCGATCCAGGCCGCGTAGGGGTTGGAGTCGTCGGAGGTGTCGTTGAGTCGCAGGCCGACCTCCGCGTAGAGCCAGTAGCACGGCAGCACCGCCGCCGCGCCGACCACCTGGTCACGGGTCTGCACGCAACGCATCAGGTGGGAGGTGTAGGACGCGGTGACGTGGGACGGCGTGTCTGCCCTGCCGGGCTCGCCGGATCCGGCGAGCCAGGTGCGGTGCAGTTCAGCCTCCTCCTCGAGGCACTCGGCGGCACCCTTGGTCCAGAACAGGGCGGAGTTCTGATCCGGTGCGGAGCTGGCGAGGGCGGCCAGCGCCGGGGAGTACAGCGAGAGGTACAGGGCGTCCTGGGCGAGGTAGAAGGAGAAGTCGTCGGTGTTGACCGTACCGGCGGCGAGGTCGGTGATGAACGGCAGGTCGCAGATATCGTCCAGCAGGCTGGTGGAGGCCTGCCACAGTGCCTGGGTCCAAGGGCCGGCCGCGGGAATCCGGGCGGCGCTCGTGACCCCGCTGACGCTACCGAGTCCGGCGAGCTGGTCCGGGGTCTCCACCGCCGCCGGCACAGCGGCGGTCAGCGCCCACGGGGTGGTGTCGGCGGCCGCGGCCAGCCGACGTGCCCGGTGGGTGTGGTCAACCGGGCCATTGCCGGAGCCGACCTGCAGGTCATCAGCGTAACGGATCGCCTCGGCCAGCCAGCCGGACGCCCAGCGTAGACCCTCGGCATGGGAGTCACCGGCGGCCAGCCGGGTGGCCAGGGCCGAGGACAGGGAGCATCCGGTGCCGTGGGTGTTGTTGGTGTCCACCCGCGGCACCGGGATGGTGGTCACCGTGCCGTCCGGCTCGACGACCGCATTGTCGGCACCCCGACCGGACAGGTGTCCACCCTTGACGATGACGGTGGTCTCCAGCTCAGAGGCGAGGGTACGCCCCTGGTCCAGCGCCTCGTCCAGATTCTGTGCCCGGGGGGAGCCGCACAGCACGCCCAGCTCGGCGAGGTTCGGGGTGATTACGTCCGCGGCCCGGCACAGTTCGACCAGTGCGGCCTCGGCGTCCTGCGTAAGCAACCGGTCGCCACTGGTGGCGACCATCACCGGGTCGACGACAACCACCGGCACGGGGTGGGCGGCCAGGTAGTCGGCGATCACGTCGGTGATCTCCGCGGTGCCGAGCATCCCGATCTTGACCGCGTCGACGGTGACGTCGTCGAAGACTGCGTCGAGCTGTTCGACGAGGAAACCGGTGCCCGGGGTGTGGATCGACCGCACCCCGTGGGTGTTCTGGGCGACCAGGGCGGTCACCACGCTCATGGCGAACCCTCCGGCGGCTCCGATCGACTTGATGTCGGCCTGGATCCCGGCACCACCGGTGGGATCGGTACCGGCGATGCTGAGGACGCGGGGCAGGGCAGGGGCGGGGTTGGTCATGAGGCTTCCTTCGATGTGGTGAACAGGGAGAGCAGCTGTCGTGCTGCCGTGGTGGCGGCGCTGGTGGATCCGGCGGCCATGATCGCCGAGACCACGCACAGTCCGGCGACGGGGGTATGCGCCAAAGCGGTCGCGTTTCCGGTGCCGACCCCTCCGATGGCCACCGAGGGGATACCGAGAGTCAGCGCGTGGGCGGCGAGCTCGGACACACTGCCGGGGCCCGTCACCCCCAGGGCGCGGCCGGTATTGGTCTTGGTGTCGGTGAGGTGCACCGGGCCGAGACCGAGGACGTCCGGCGGACGGACCCCGAGCCCGACCAGGCGTTGGAGCTCGTCGATCTGCTCGTGCCGGTCGACCGACAGGCCGATCATCGAGGTATCCGGCAGGGTTGCGCGAGCCCCGACGTAGTCCATGTCGTCCTGCCCGATGTGCAGGTGCAGGCCAAGTTCGGCGGCGATGTCGACCCGGTCGTTGAGGAACAGCGGAACCCCGGTGGGACGCAGGGCCGCGGCAAGTTCTGCCGCCCGGGCGGTGAATCCGGCGGGGTCCAGGTGTTTGTCGCGCAGTTGCACCACGCTGACTCCACCGGAGACAGCGGCGCTCACCAGTGGGCGCACCGCGTCGCGTCCGCCGCCGAGATCGGGGTCGGTGACCAGGTACAGCGACCAGTCCGGGGCAGGTGACGGTCGTCGGGTATCAGCTGATGCCGGGGTCATGCCCCGGTCTCCTCGACGCTGACGAGATGGTCCAGGCGGTCGTGGGACCCACCCGGTTCAGGGGTGGAGGGGGCGGAGTGGGCGGAGAGTGCGAAAAGGGCGTCGAGCCAGGCAACGGCGAAGCTGCCGGGACCGGTGGATTCTCCAGCGGCGATGCTGCCTGCCGCACCAACGTGGGCGTGGGCGGCAAGAACGGCATCGTGCGGGTCCAGCGAGGTCGACAGGTAGGCCGCGCACAGTGCGCCCAGGGAACACCCGGTGCCGATGACTCGCTGCATCATCGGGTCACCGGAGTGCAGCCACGTCACACGGTCGTCGGAGACAATGAGGTCCCGGGGGCCGGAAACCGCCACCACCGCACCGGTGCGGGCGGCGAGGTCACGGGCGGCGTCGAGAGCGGCGGCGACCTCGTCGGTGGAGTCGACACCACGGCCACCGCCGGAAACCCCCGACAAGGCGATGATCTCGGAGGCATTGCCCCGGACAGCGGCAGGGCGGTGGGCGACGATGTCACGGGCGAAACCGGTGCGGGCGGCAGGTCCACCGCAGGCCACCGGGTCAAGCACCCACGGGGTGTCGTTGGCGGTGGCACCGCGCACGGCTTCGCGCATGGCGGTGTACTGGGCGGCGGTGGGGCTGCCGGTGTTGACCAGGACCCCGGAGGCGATGGCGGCGAAGTCTGCCGCTTCCTCGGGGGTGTCCACCATTGCCGGGGACGCCCCGGCGGCAAGGAGGGCATTGGCCGTGATCTGGGGGACCACGATGTTGGTCAGGCACTGGACCAAGGGGGCGGCCCGGGAGAACTCCGCCTGGGCGGCGGTGAAAGCGTGGGCAAGTGTGGATGCCATGGACAATCCCTTCGCTAGTGTGAACTAGAGCAGGTTCGGCGGGTGTGATCTCAGCGCGTGACCGGTGGGACCGGTGCAGCGCACCCCGTGTCGTTGGGTACTGCAGGTGCTGGCTGGAGGCAGGAACAGACTAGTCGGAGACAGTCTTGACGTCGCGGCCCTCGCCGAACTTCAGGTTGTCGCGGACCTCGATGGAGCGGACGTCGGCCTCATCCTCGAGAGCGCGCAGCTTGGAGAAGGCGTTGCGGGCGTGCAGCTGCTGGCGGGTGGCCACCAGGTGCCAGCGGTTCGGCGACACGGTGTTCATGCCCCAGCTGTAGGCGGCGACGAAACGGTTGCGGAAGCCCACCATGAACATCAGGTGGACCGCCAGCCACATCAGCCAACCCGGGAAGCCCGAGATCTCGGTCTTGCCCAGCTTCACCACCGCGTTGAAACGCGAGACGATGGCCATGGTGCCCTTGTCGAAGTACTCGAAGGCCGGGCGCTCGCCGGCACCGCTCTCGACCTCGTTGATGATGATCGAGGCGGCGTGCACGCCACCCTGGATGGCCACCTGGGCCAGGCCGGGCAGCTTGTCGTAGCTCATCATGTCACCGATGATGAAGATCTCCTTGTGGTCGCCCACGGAGAGATCGCTGTTCACCGGGACGCGACCGGCGCGGTCGGCCTCGACACCGTCGATCTGGTCGGCGATGTGCTTGCCCAGCGGGCTGGCGGCCACACCGGCGGACCAGATCTTGCAGTATGCGGCGACGCTGGTCTCTTCCTCGGTCTTCATGTTCTTCCAGGTCACGCCGTTCTTGTCGACGTTGGTGACCAGCGAGTCGGTGACGACTTCAACGCCGAGCTTGTTCAGCGTCTTGTGGGCCTTGCGGCCGAGCTTCTTGCCGAAGGGCGGCAGGACCTGGGGGCCACCGTCGACCAGCAGGATGCGGGTCTGCTCGGTGTCGGTGCGGCGGAACTCGTTGCGCAGGGTGCGGTGGGCCATCTCGGCGAGCTGGCCGGCCAGCTCCACACCGGTCGGGCCGGCGCCGACGACGACGAAGGTCAGCAGTCGCTTCTTCTCCTCCGGGTCCTCGGTGATCTCGGCACGCTCGAAGGCGCCGGTGATGCGCGCGCGCAGCTCCAGGGCATCGTCGATGCTCTTCATGCCGGGGGCGAACTCGGCGAAGTGGTCGTTGCCGAAATAGGACTGGCCGGCGCCGGCGGCGACGATGAGCGAGTCGTAGGACAGGACGACATCCTTGCCGCCGAGGTCACCGGTGACGGTCTTCTCGGCGACGTTGACATCGCGCACCTCGGCCTTGATAACCCGGGCGTTGCGCTGCTTGCGCAGGATCTGCCGGATGGTCGGGGCGATCTCACCGGAGGACAGCACACCGGTGGCCACCTGGTACAGCAGCGGCTGGAACAGGTGGTGGTTGGTGCGGTCGATCAGGGTGACGTCCACGTCGGCGCCGGCGAACTTCTGGGCGGCAAACAATCCGCCGAATCCGCCGCCGATGATGACGACGTGGTGGCGGCCCGAGGGGCGAGTCGGGGTGGGGGTCATAGTGCGCTATCTCCTGGTTCTGCAGCGCCCGCCGTGTTCCGTGTACGGTGCGGCTGGTGTGCTCATTCTGCGTTCTTCGCCCGTGTTGTCCGGGCTGATCCGGTGTCGTCCGGTGTAGTGTCGTCTGCCGACGGACCTTCCGGTCACGTCGGACCTGGAATCCATAGTAATGGTTGTCGTCGCATTACTCATCACGTGGGCAGTGGCTGGGTGGTGTATCGGACATGGTGTTTCCGGTTCCTCCTGGGAATGGGGGGATCGGGGGCCTGTGACAGGGGCCGATCGGACACGTTGGAGTACGGATCGGGCACCCTGATGCACCGTAGGTTCGTCAGCGATAGTAAGTGTCAGTGACGATACTAGCGACGGTAGTGACGGTAGCGACAGTGTTAAGGAGTGGCCGGTGTCAGCAAACGGTTACGTGGACCCCGAGCGGTGGCCGGGGATCAGCCGCACGCCCGATGCGCCCTTCCTCGGTCGCCGCGCCACCCACCTGCAGGAACGACTTGAGAAATTGACCCTGGACCACGGGGTGTCCTTGACCCCGGGGGCCACACCGCGCTTCGTGGTGGAGGACGGACAGGTCCTGGACCGGATCGTGGATGGCGGCTGGTTGGGGTTGGCCGAGGGGTACATGGCAGGCGAGTGGACCGCCGACCCCCTGCCCGAGGTGCTCGGGGTGCTGCTGTCGCAACCGCTGGAAGGCGGACTGGGGCGGGCGCTGTCGAAGCGTCGGCGGCGGGTCAGTGGTCAGGTCCGCTCCGGTGAGCTTCCGGACGCCCTGGTCGACATCTACACCGGCGAGACCCGCGCGACCGGTTCGGCGTTGTTCGCCTCCGGTACCCGGTCCTCGGAGGTGCAGAACCCCACCCAGGGTGGTGAGAACGCCCCGGTCGTCGTCCGGCATTTCGACGCGCCGGACGATCCGGGCCAGGTCGAGCGCAGCGACATCGACTCCGCGCAGCTCTACCGGATCAACGCGATGCTGGACGAGGCGCAGGTCGGGCCAGGGTCCCGGGTGCTGGAGATGCCCTCGTCCGGCGGGGCTCTGCCGGTGTTGGCGGCCCGGCGGGGCGCGCATGTCGACGTGTTGACCTCGGATGTCGAGCATGCTGCGACGGTGCGTGAGCGTGCCCATGACGCCGGTGTCGGCGGTGCGGTGCGGGTGCAGACCATCCGGGGGCCGGTGCCGTCGCCGCGACAGTGGTCGGGCACCTATGATGCCGTGTTCAGTGTCGAGCGCATGGAGGTGCTCGGCGACGACGGTACCTTCCACTTCCTGCGGGCGGTGGAACGCATGCTCGCCGGTGACGGTGTCGCGATGATCCAGACGATCACCTCGACCCCCGGTGAGCAGGACAATACGTCCGGCGGTGCCGCGGCCGGTGCGTCCGACCCGGTGGACCCGGTCGCCCCGGAAATCGTCGCCGAGAGCCTGGACGTCGTGCGGGCCTACATCTGGCCGGCCCTGAACTACCCTACGGTGTCGCATGTGACCGCCCAGGCGAACCGGGCGGGACTGCAGCTGACCGCCCGCAACCGGATGGGCTCGCACTATGCGCTGACCCTGGGGCTGTGGCGTTCGGCGTTCGGAGCCCGGGAGCGGGCTGCTGCTGCCGCCGGATACGACCACGTCTACCGGCGGCTCTGGGACTACCAACTCGCACTGCACCAGGCCCTGGCGACCGTGGGGGCCATCGACTGCCAGCAGTACGTGCTGCGTCAGTTCTGAGCCGCCGGGCCGACGAGGTCGTTAGACTGCTTTCTCATGGGAGACAACGCACACCACACAGCAATCATCGTCGGCGCCGGACTGTCCGGACTCGTCGCCGCCTACGAGGCACAGAAGGCAGGGAAGAAAGTCCTGGTCCTTGACCAGGAGAACCGGTCCAACCTCGGTGGCCAGGCATTCTGGTCCCTCGGGGGCCTGTTCTACGTCGACAGCCCTGAACAGAAGCTGATGGGGGTCAAGGACTCCGAGGAGCTCGCCTGGCGAGACTGGTCCAACTCCGCCCAGTTCGAGGACACCACTCCCGGGGGCAATGACTACTGGCCGGCGCAGTGGGGACGTGAGTACGTCCGCTTCGCCGCCACCGAGAAGCGCGACTACATGAAGGCCCTCGGGCTGAACGTGCTGCCGACGATCGGGTGGGCTGAGCGCGGCAGCGGCGACGCCTCCGGCCACGGCAACTCCGTGCCACGGTTCCACCTGAGCTGGGGCACCGGCCCCGAGGTCGTCAGGGTCTTCCGCGAGCCGCTGCTGCAGGCCGAGAAGGAAGGACGGGTGACTTTCGCCTTCCGCCACCAGGTCGACGAACTCATCGTCGAGCCCGGGGAGGACGGTAAAGACAGAGTCGTCGGTGTGCGCGGCAGTGTCCTCTCTGCCTGCGATGAGCTGGGGCGCGGTGTCGCCTCGCCGCGCGAGGTCGTCGACACCTTCGAGTACCGTGCAGACGCGGTGGCGGTGACCAGTGGTGGCATCGGCGGAAACCTTGACCTCGTACGACGCTCCTGGCCCACCGAGCGGTGGGGTGGGTGCCCCGAGGACATGGTCACCGGCGTGCCCGCTCACGTGGACGGCCGCATGATCGGCATCTCGGAGTCCGCCGGTGCCTCCACCGTGAACACCGACCGGATGTGGCACTACACCGAGGGCATGTTCAACTGGGATCCGGTGTGGCCCAACCACGGTATCCGCATCATCCCCGGCCCGAGCTCCATGTGGTTCGACGCCGCCGGCGACCGGCTGCCGACCAACCTCTTCCCCGGTGCCGACAACCTCGGCTCCCTGTCCCACATCGGACGCACCGGTCACGGCTACAGCTGGTTCGTGCTGGACCAGACCATCGCCGACAAGGAGTACATCTTCTCCGGCTCCGAGCAGAACCCGGACCTGACCGACAAGTCCTTCAAGAAGCTCGCCGGCAAGGTCGGCCCCGGCACCCATGTGGCGGTGCAGAACTTCATGGACCACGGTGAGGACTGGGTCATCGCCGATGACCTGGACACCCTGGTGGAGAAGATGAACGAGTTGACCGGGGCCTCAGGAAACTCGGGCGATGGGTCCGGCGCGCCGCTGATCGATGCCGGGCATCTGCGAGCCCAGGTCGAGGACCGTGACAGCCAGCTCGACAACAAGTTCTCCAAGGACGCCCAGGTCAACTACATCGGGACGGCCCGCAACTTCCTCGGCGACAAGATCGTCCGGACGGCGGGACCACACAAGATCCTGGACCCGAAGCACGGCCCGCTGATCGCCGTACGGCTGCGGATCCTGACCCGCAAGACCCTCGGCGGTATCGAGACCGACCTGTCGGGCCGCTGCCTGCATTCCGACGGTTCGGTGCTGCCCGGTCTGTACGCCGCCGGTGAAGTCGCCGGGTTCGGTGGCGGCGGCATGCACGGCCAGAATGCGCTGGAGGGGACCTTCCTCGGCGGCTGCATCCACAGCGGTAAGCGCGTCGGCGAGGCGCTGGCCAAGCTCTGACGGGCGGTCACCTTCCACCCGCGCCGCCGTCGGGCGAACTAGGATCGGGGCATGGGACAACGCCACCAGATCAACCCCAACGAGTCCAACGCACCCTGGCACACCCTCGATGCCTACGAGTGGCGGGAGCGGGTGGTTGAATGCACCGACAGCGGCGGCCCTGACAGCTCCGACGCAGACGGGAACCGTACAGGCGGGGGAGCGGTCCAGGGGATCCGCGCCGCGCTGTACCGGATCTCCCGGTACGACCGGCAACTCAATGCCTTCGCGACCGTCCTCGCCGAGGAGGCCCTTGTCACCGCACATCAGCTCGACCAGCTGGCACCGCAGGACCGGGGCCCGCTGCACGGTGTCCCGGTCGCCATCAAGGAGGAGATGGATGTCGCCGGTGTCGTCACCACCTTCGGAACCAGGGCGAACACGATCCCGGCAGCACAGGACAGCCAGGTTGTCTCCCGGCTGCGCGACGCCGGTGCAGTGATCATCGGAACCACCCGCATGCCCGAGTTCGGGGCGTGGCCGTTCACCGACACGACCGGCTACGGGGTCACCCGCAATCCCCACGACCAGACCCGCACCCCCGGCGGTTCCAGCGGCGGATCGGCGGCCGCGGTCGCCGCTGGTCTCGTCCCGCTGGCCATCGGCGGTGACGGCGGCGGATCCATTCGCATCCCGGCGGCACACTGCGGGTTGTTCGGCCTGAAGCCCCAACGAGGTCGGGTTTCCGCGGCCCCGTACCCGCATCTGTGGCATGCGCTGGGAACCTCCGGCCCGCTGACCAGGAGTGTGCGGGATTCCGCCCTGGTCTACGACGTCATCGCAGGAAACAGCGACACCGACGCCTACACCGCGGACCCCATCGGGTCGCTGGCGGACGCGGTTGCCGGAGCGTCCGACCGTCCACGACTGCGCGTCGGGGTGGTGCTGAAGGCACCTGCGAAGACGGCCCCGTTGCACCCGGAGCACGAGGAGGCAGTCGAGCACGCTGCAGATCAACTCAGAGCCCTCGGGCACACTGTGGTGAAGGTCGACCCGTCCTCGTCGTACCCGGATCCGACGCTCGCGTTCATCCCCCAGTTCTTCGCCGGGATCCGTACCGAGAAGCGCGGGGTGGAGCACCCGGAGAAGCTGGAGCGCCGGACACGCACGGTCGCGTTGATGGGTGCCTGGGCACGCGAGCCGGTACGACGCGTGGCAGAGCGCAGGGGGAAGTCAATCGCCCGTGCGATGGGCAGGACCTTCGAGCAGGTGGACGTCCTGCTGACCCCTACGGTGCCGGGGCGTCCCGGCAAGGCGGACGCCATCACCGGACGTGGGGCGGTGCGTTCGCTGTTGGCGGCATCAGGGCCGGTAGCCTACACGGCGATGTGGAACGTCACCGGGTTCCCGGCCGCCGCCGTCTCCGTCGGCACCGGTCAGGACGGCCTGCCGCTGTCGGTGCAGCTGGTGGGACCGGACAACTCCGAGGAGACCCTGGTCGGGCTCGCTGCTGAGCTGGAGGCGGCACGCGACAGTCGCGGCTAGGTACGCCCCAGGGATGATCAGCTGTGCGAATCAGCTGGCGTCGCCGCCGGTGGCGGTGCCGGACGGGGTGATCACCGGGAAGTCTGACCAGGGGAAGTCGATCCACTGGTCGGTCTTCTTCCACACGTAGTCCGGGGTGATGATGGAGCGGGGCTTGTGGTAGATCACCGCGGTGCGGGACTCGGCCACGGTCGCGGCACAGTATTCCTGCACCAGCTCCAGGGTCTTGCCGGAGTCGGCGACGTCATCGGCGATGAGGACCTTCATGCCGGACAGATCGACGGCCTCCGGGGTCGGGGGCAGCATCACCGGTGCTTCGAGGGTCTCGCCAATGCCGGTGTAGAACTCCACGTTGATCACGGAGACGTTCTTCACACCCATCGCGTAGCCGAGCGCTCCGCCGATGAGCAGTCCGCCGCGTGCGATGGAGAGGATCAGGTCAGGCTTGTAGTCGTCGACGATCGTCTGGGCCAGATCCTTGATCGCGTGGCCGAAGAGGTCGTAGGTGAGGATCTCACGTTCGGTTCCAGTGGAGTTCATGGCAGTTCATCGTACCGGGTTACGTCGGATCTAGGATGGTCGGTATGAGAATCGGAATCATCGGCGCTGGCGCAGTCGGCACTTTCTTCGGCGCATCGCTGGCACGTGCCGGCCACGAGGTCACCGTTCTGGCCCGCGGTGCGGCGCTGGAGCAGATCCGCGCGACCGGTCTCACAGTCACCGGTGGGGTGCTCGACGAGGCCCCGGTGCCGGTCACCGAGGTCGGTGCTCCTGAGGAGTTGGCGGGCCAGGACGTTGTCCTGTTGGCGGTGAAAGCCACAGGGGAGACACTGGAGGAACGGCGCGCGCAGATCGAGGCCCTGATCGGAGCTATCCCGGGTGAGCCGGTGATCGCCACGACGCAGAACTCTGTGGAGGCCCACCAGTTGGTCGCCGACATCGTCGGTGAGCAGCGCACATGGCCCGGCGTGGTGCGTGGTTTCTACATCCACACCAGCCCGGCGGAGGTGCGCTTCGAGGGTGGGGTGCGCAGTTACACCGTCGGGACATGGGATGGGCAGCAGGACGGAGCGCCGGATGCCACCCTCGGCCGGTTCGCCCAGGCACTGGAGGATGCGGACATCGACGCGATCGTCGAGGGGGACGTCTGGACCGACATCTGGACCAAGGCAATGTTCGTCACGTGTTTCGGGGCGCTGGGTGCTGTCGCCGATCAACCACTGGGCGTACTGCGGACCATGATGCGCGGCGACCTGATCGCACTGATGCAGGAGGTCCACCGGACGGCGCGGGCCAGTGGGGTGGACCTGCCGGAGGACACGGTGGAGAACAATATGCGTTTCACCGACGAACAGTCGGCGGAGGCGACCAGCTCGATGCAGCGTGACATCGCCGACGGCAATCCCGGTGAGCTTGACTCCCAGCTCGGCGCGGTGGTCAGGGCAGGCGACCGTGCTGGTGTGGAGACCCCGTTGCACGACCTGTTGCTCTCACTGTTGACAGTGAAACTGCAGTAGCGGACATCCGCTCCTGGTCCGTCAACCAGTTAATCCTTGTTGCGCTCCGGGGTCTCGGGGTCACCGTCGGCATCTTCGTAACCGACGTGGTCGGCGCGACCTTCCTTGGGGGTCCAGCCGTCGGCCCATTCACCGGAATCGTAGTCGTAGCCGACGTCGTTGCCGTCCTCGTCGGTGCGCTGGTACCACTCGGTGACCTTGTCTGCGGTGGAGTCGAAGTCGGCACCGGCTCCCTCACCCTCGGCAGAGCGGGCGATGGACAGCTCGAAGTCGTCCCCGTGCTCCTCCAGGCCCTTGACCACGGCGTTCTGGATTGCGGTGCGGGCGTAGGTCCGACGAATCGCCGCCGGGTCGGTCGCCAGATCCCGCAGGAACGCCACGATCAGAACCAGCAGCACCACCGAGAACGGGATGGCGATGAGGATGGTGAGGTTCTGCAGCCCGGTCAAGGCGTCCTCGCCACCGGTGAGCAGCATGACCACGGCGATACCCGTCATGCACAGGCCCCAGAACACCACGACCAGCTTGTGGGGGGACGGGTTGCCCTTCTCCGACAGGGTGCCCATCACCAGGGAGGCGGAGTCCGCGGAAGTGACGAAGAAGACGGCCAGCACGAAGATGATGATGAACGGGGTGATTGCCCCACCCGGCAGGTTGTCGAACATGGAGAACAGGATCTGCTCGGAGGAGCCGTCGCCGTCCATGCCCTCGGCACTGTCCTGGTGCTGACTGATCGAGGTACCGCCGAAGATGGTGAAGGCCAGGATGAGGATAGCGGTGGGGACCAGCGTGGTGACGGTCGCGAACTCGCGGAGGGTTCGGCCGCGGGAGATGCGGGCGATGAACATACCCACGAACGGGGTCCAGGCGATCCACCAGGCCCAGTAGAACGCGGTCCACGAGGCCTGGAAGTCCACGGTGTCCTGGCCCCAGGACAGCGACTTGCCCATCATGTCGATCAGCCCGGAGGCGTAGGACGCGATACCGGAGGGGATGAGGTTGAGCAGGAACAGGGTCGGTCCGGCGAGAAAGACGAAAAGGACGATCCCCAGGGTGAGGGTGATGTTGAGGTTCGACAGGTACCGGATACCGCGGGCGACACCGGCGACGGCACTGATGATGAACGCCAGGGTCAGCACGGCGATGACCACGATCAGGGCGTTGTTGCCGAGAGTGCCGATGCCGGAGACGATCTCGACACCGGTACCGATCTGGATGGCGGACAGGCCCAGCGTCGCCGCGGTGCCGAAGAGGGTGGCGATGATCGCCATGATGTCGACGAGGCGTCCGGCGAAGCCATTGGTCTGGCTCTCACCGAACAGGGTGCGGAACACCGAGGACAGCAGGGACACCCGGCCACGCCGGTAGGTGCTGTAGGCCAGTGCGCCGCCGACCAGGGCGTAGAGCGCCCAGGGGGACAGGCCCCAGTGGAAGTGCGACTGGGCCATCGCCTGGTGGACGGCCTCGGGAGTGTCGGCCTCCACGGTGTGCGGCGGCGGGGACATGTAGTACCAGAGCGGTTCGGAGGGGCCGAAGAAGAAGATGCCCACGCCGATGCCGGCACCGAACATCATCGCCACCCAGGAGAACCGGGAGAACTCGGGCTCCTCGTCGTCCTTGCCGAGCTTGATCTGCCCGAAGCGGGAGAACGCCAGGTAGATCATCACGATCAGGGCGACGGTCATCACGAAGTTCAGCAGCCATCCGGTGTTCTCCATCGCCCAGGAGAACATGGTCGAGGAGACGTCGGAGACGGAATCGGGGTTGGTGACGCCCCAGGTGATGAACGAGACGATCAGCACCGCGGTGATGCTGAACACGATCTTGTCCAGACCGAAGCGGTTGCGTTGCTCATCGACGCTGATACCGGGCACCAGACCGGGGTGCATGTCGTCGGGGTAGACCCCGACATCACGGTTGGAGGCGGCGTTCAGGAAACCGTCTTGATGACCATCAGGGTCGTTCTCCGGCGTATGCGGCACGGGGCCTTTCCGTTCTCTGCCTCGGGACCGTCACAGGCTTTCCTGTGTGTATCCCGTGGGCAGGGTTGGTGTCGGGTTACCCGTAACACCCTACGGTGTGTCCCTCCAGAAAGCGGGATGCTTGCACATACAGTCGGGTCACACTGGTCAAACCCCTGTCATCACTGCCCCGATTCCAGGGCGCGGACACTGCGTTCCTCGATGGCGACCTCGACCCTGGTGTGTGGCGGGATGATCCCCCGGTCGGACAACCGGTGCAGCAGTGTGGTGGCCTGATCGAGGTAGGACGCCTCCTCCTGCCTGGTGGCGGCCTGGTCGGCGTGTCGGATCAGCTTCAGCGCCCGGTCTGCATCGCCACGCAGTTGGTCGGAGAGGTTGTCCAGCCCGGTGCGTCGGGCGTTCTGCTCGGCGATCTTCCAGGTCCGGGTCAGGGTGTTGACGGCCGTGTCGTAGTCGTCGATGGCCTTCGTGTGGGGTGTGCTCGGGCCGCCGGGCACCGTGGTGGTGCGTAGCTGGGTGGCTCGTTCCATGGCATTGTGGAAGTCCTGGTTGACCTGCAGTGACAGGTCCCAGAGGGCGGGGAAGCGCAGCAGCATCTCGGGGTCGAGTTCCCAGGCGGCGTAGCGTTCCAGGACATCGTCGTGCCCGGTCGTGGCGGTGTCCCACCGGGTGACGAGGTCGGACGCACTGGCCGCCGCGGAGTCGCTGGTCGCCCCGGCGGACCTGGTGCTCGTCGCTGTGCTCGGCCGGGCCGAGGCACGTGGTGTGGGCCGTGACGTGCTGGAGACCTGGCGGGTGGCCGGGGTGGGGGCCACCTCCGGGGTTTTCTCGGTGTGACGCATGACGAGGAAGACCAGCAGTCCGGCACCGAAGACCCCACCGCCCATGACGGCCAGTGAAGTGGAGACCGGGGCGAGGAAGAACAGCCCGACGACGCCGATGACTGCCGCGGCCTCGGCAAGCAGTGTGGTCGTGCGACCGGGGGTGGTGTGCGCCATAGGTCTGAATTTACCGTACCCCCCAGGGGATGTGCGCTTGGCTTACTATTGGGGTGTGAATGAGGAGAGGACACCGGAGCGCACCTGGCTGATCATCATGGGCTGGACGGCTGCGATCATCGTGCTGCTGATGGCGTCCCCGATGCTGCCCGACGGCCCGGTGCGGATCGCCGGCTATTCTCTCGCGGGCCTGGGCGCGGCCGGGGCGGTGTGGATGTTTCCTTCTCTGGTGCGTCGCCATCCGGAGCTCGGATCGGCGCACCGCCGGGCGGTGGCCACCGGCGCGGTGATCGGTGTGGCGGTCGGCGGCTTGTCGGCGGGTGTGCCTGGAATTGTGTCGATGGCTTCCGAGGCCAACAATTCCACGTACTCGGCAGACGGGGATGACGACGACCTGGGTGAGAGGTTGTCGCTGATCGAGTACTGGGAGACTGCCGTGGCCTTCGCCGACAGGACGACGGAGGACGGTGCCAGCCGCATCCTGCATTTCAGTGTCAGTGATTTCGTGTACCGCAAGGCGTCCATCCGGTTCATCGGGGAGGACGGGACGATCTACCAGTCAAGCACCGGGCACAGCGACTGGGGTGAGGCCAATACCGTGGATACGTCCCAGTCCACCCGGGAGGCCTTCGACGCCGCCGATGTGTCGGCGAACCTCACCACCGTGGCGGAGAAGGCACTCGCCCAGGGCCGGGCGATCGATGAACGCCTGACGTTGTTGGGTGTGGAGATCAGGAAGGCTGACGAGGGTGTGGTGTTCGACGGTGCGGGGGAGAAGCGGATTGTCGGGGCCCGGGAGCGCCTACCGGAGATCACGGTGGAACTCCGCGCGGACCCGGATTCCAACATGAGCGACATGGATGTCGCGACCGACGGGGCCGGTGTCTTCCCCGCAGGGATTCATGGTGTGGCGGACATTGAGGCGAACTTCCGCCGAGCCCTCCCTGCGCTGGAGGCTGCAGGCATTGATCCTGCGACACTGTATCTGGAGAGGTACGATTCGGCCGTTGACTCCCGGGGTGGCACAACCACCATGGTCGTGGAAGGTGACGGTCGACATCACAGCATGGCTTGGCACCCCGGTGGTTTCGTGAAGATCAGCTCGCGGGACGTCACCTGGCAGCCGGATGGTCCGCGACTACTGGACTTCGATCCAGGTGTACTGGCCAGGGTGGTGGAGGACGCCCGGAACCGCGGAAGCCTCGACCCGCACGAGCGCGACATGGTCGACATCGACATGCAGTTCCACCGGGCCAGTCAGGAGTTCGGCGACCGGATGACAGCCCAGGTCTCGATCTCCTCCGACCCGGACGCCGCCGGATACTACGGCGTACTCGGCGCGGAGGCGGGACGGTATCTCGGGCCGCTGTGACGCGACAAGGAGTTCAGCCGAACTAGCCACGGTCGAGCGAGTCCGCCCGGGATCGCCACTTCCTCGCCTTTCGGGACTTCCCGGCATCCTCGTAGAGATCGGCGATCACCCGGCAGTAGTGGGCGGCCTGCTCACCGGGGATGCCCGGGACGTCCTGCGCCTCGGTGAGGATCTCGATGGCCCGGTCCGTGGAGTCCGGCTGCTCGGCGGACATGGCGTAGTTGGCACCCTGGGCGAGCTGCGCTGCGGCAGAGGACGGGTCGTCGAGGGAGAGGACCATCCGGGATGCTTCGCGGCACCCTTCGAGGCATTCGTCGAGTCTGCCGAAGGTGGACAGCACCCGGTTGATCGACTCCTGGACGTAGAGCCGCTGTCCGGTGTCGGAGGCCAGTTCCATGTTCTGGGCCAGAGTGTCGAGCGCGGCGGGGTCCCCGGCATCGGCCTGGGACACCGCGATCCGGTCGCGCAGCCGCATCTCCGCCTGCCCACCGTCGTTGAGTCGGGCGGCGGCCGGCAGGGTGGTGGTCATCTCCTCGATGGCCTCCTCCCATCTGTCGAGCCCGTGAAGGATGTCGGTGAGGGCGATGACCGACATCACCGCCAGTTGGTCTTCCCCGTTGGACAGGGCGAGATCCCGGGACTGCCGCAAGGTCCACAGCGGCAGTAGCGGGGTCGGTGCGGTCTGGCGCAGTGAGAGTCCCAGCCCATGGATGCAGCGGATCTCGTACTCGGAGAACTCCGGGACCGGCCCGCCTTCGTTCTCCGTGGTGGCGTGGTGGTACTGCTCCAGTTTCGGCAGCAGCAGGGGTTCGAGAATGTCCACGGCCTCGGCGCTGCGCTGCTGGTACACCAGCATCTCGCCGAGGAACAGGGAGGCGTCCCGGGAGGGCAGCTCCGCGGAGTCGAGCTGACGAACCGCAAGGCGGGCACGTTCCGCGGCCTCCTCGAAACGACCTCCGTGGGCCAGCACCCTGGCGGTGTCCAGCGCGGTGGTGCCGGTGGCTTCCCGCAGCCGCAGGTCGATCAGGGTCGCGAGGTGGCGGTCCAGGGCGTACACGCCCTCGGCGATGCCGGTCCCGGTGGCCGCCATCCCGTAGTAGAGGTCCAGGCCGGTGGCGTGGGCGGGGGAGAAGTCGGCGAAGTCGGCGCGCAGCGACTCATAGCGCGACTGCGCCTCCTCGGGGTCGGCATGCCCGGAGATGACATCGAGGACCAGCAGGTTGATGGCTGCCGAGGCGTAGTACTCGGCGAAGGCCACCCCGGCGGTGCCCGTCGGGTCAACGTCGCGTCGATGTTCACCCGCGAAGGCGACCAGGGTACCGAGCTTGTTCCGGGTATCCTCCTGGGCCGCCTCCAGCCGCATCTCGTCACCGTCGGGGTCCGGTTCGGTCGCCGCGGCAGCGAGCGTCGCCACCGCCCGCAGGGAAATCGACAGGTACGCCAGCGGGTCGGACCCACGGAGCTCGGCGGCGTAACCCAACCAGGCGGGTACGTCGTCGGCGGGGACGTCGAGGAAATCGGCCGGCGTGATGCCGGCGAAGAACTCCGCCTGACCCCGTCCCTGCCGGAAGAGTTCGTTGACCAGAGTCTCGTAGTGGTGGTCGCGGGACGCTGTGTCCCCGGTGTGGTGGTAGTGGGAGACCAGGCGGGAGTGGTAGCTGGGGCGGTGCCATTCCGGTAGGTCCTCGACCCGGATGTAGGGGTCGTCGCTGGCCAGCAGCGCGGCAACGTCGCGGCTGGCTTGTGCCCGCACCGCCGTCTCCAGGACGCTCAGTCGGTCATCGGGGTCGGTCGTGTCTGTGCCCGAGACTGCACTGGCCAAGCCAGCCGGGTTCGCGGGGGGATCCGCCAACTCGGCTCGCAGCAGCAGGTCACTGGAGCCCAGGTCGAGCGGGATGTCGAGCTGGCTCAACTCCTCGGCCTCGGCGATGAGCCGGGCGAAGTTGTCGTTGCCGTTGCGGACGTCGTAGCGGGCGGCGAGCTCCGTGGCCGCGGTACGGCACTGCTCGGCCAGCACTGACACAGTGTGGTCGGAGCCGTCTCCGGACGGTTCACCGTAGACCGCCGCCAGGTCGGCGGACCCGGACCCCGGCACCTTGACCTCCCCGAACCCGGCCCGCGCGGTGGCGGCGAGCAACACCCAGGCCCCGGACAGCACGCCGAAGTGGCCCAGGGTGTCGAGCCGATCCACCAGTAGGTCACGCTGGTAGCGCTGCAGCAGCGCCAATCCGCGGGAGTAGTTGCCGGTCACCCCGAGGAACTCCAGGTGGCGTCCAACGTTGCGTAGGGACTGGAACCGGGGGTTGGCTGCGATGCTGGTGCGCTGGGCGAAGCCGGCGAAGTCGGCATCACCGTGGCGCAGCGCGGTCATCATCACCGCGGCCAGGGAACTCTCCGGCTCCATGACACAGCCGATGTCCCCGGCCTGCAGGATCTCCTGGACCCGGGCCTGCGCCTCCTCGGTCCGTCCTGCCCGTAGGTCCAGTGCCAGTTGACCGGCGATGCGGCAGGTCGGGCAGTCGTCGAAGGGGTCTTCACCACCGGCGGCGAGGATCCGGTCCTGGGTAGCTTCAGCCTCGGCGAGTGTTCCGTTGACCAGCTGGTCCTCGCGGCGTTCGATGTCGACTGCGTTCTCCGGCACCCCGGCGCGGGCGTAGTGGGTGGCCATCTGGTCCAGCAGGGCATCTGCCTGGGCCCGGCTGAACAGGCAGGACATGGTGACGACGTTGATGGCGTGCTTGTAGTACCAGAACAGGTGCGGGTAGCTCCCGTCGCTGCTGCCCGGGAAGCGCTGTGGATCGGAGTCGTGTAGACCAGCTGCGGCGGAGAAGTGGGTGAGCAGGGCCGGGTTGTCCTCCGCGGCCCGGTAGCTGGCGACCAGCGACAGCCGTACGCGGTACTCCGCGTCCCTGTCTCCGGTCTCTTGCGCGCTGGAGAGGGCGCGGTGCAGGAGGTCTCGCTCCTCCTCGCCGAAGGGCAGACCGTTGGCCTGGTCTAGCAGTTCCATGGCGGTGGGGGCGGAACCCTCTGGTGTGTTCATGGGGTGAAGTGTAGCAGCAGTGGTGGACACCAGTCGGACACCAGTCGGTCACCAGTCGCTGTCGACGTCCGGCCCGATCGACAGTGCCACCAGGTCCGACAGCGACCCGGTGAGCATCGCCCGTTCCCGGGCTCCCAATGGGCGGCGTCCTGCCAGCAACGCCTGCACGTACAGCAGTCGGACGGTGCGGGCGACCACGGCATCGTCGTGGGCGTTGGCCAGTTGGCGCACAAGGGGATTCGACCAGTTCAGCACCAGCATCGACAGCGGACCAGAGGTACCTGCCCCGGTCGCGCGGGTCGCTGCGGGGGTCTGGTCCGGGGAATCTGTGGAGTCAGCGGCGTCGAGTGCGTCGAGTGCGTCGAGGGTGTCCAGGATCCCGGCCCACTGGTCGGTGGTGGAACCACGGGCCTCATCGCGGTCGCGGGCGGCACCGGCCGCGGCGTCCATCACCACCACCGCCGGGGAATCGGTGGGGGTGAACACCCGAACCATGCCGGACACGGAGACCTCGTCCAGGGCAGCGGTGACCCGGGCGGCCAGTGCCGAGGCAGTGTCGGAGGCCTCCATAGGTGGTACATCCATGGCGTCCAGGGACTCCCGCAGGTCCGCCGGGCCGACCGTCACACCGTCGAAGACGGTGGGGATCAGGTGGGCCAGTTCATCGTCGTGGACGTAGCCGCCGTTGACCGTGATGCCGGTGATGCCGTTGTTGTCGCCCAAGGCACGGATCTGCCGGAACTCGTCGAGACTGCCCGCCACCCGCAACCCCAGCCCTTCGTCACGGCAGAGTTGGACGATCTCCTCGACCGGCAGTCGACCACGGGAGGTCTCCAGGGTGATGAACCCCAGCACCGTGTCGGCCAGTTCGGGGTCGGAGAGGCACAGTGAGCGCAAGGCCAGGTCATGAATTGCGGTGAACTCCCGCAGCCGGTGCGGGGTGCGTCGACCCAGGTCCAGCAGCCAGGAGCGGATCTTCTGGGCGACGTGGTCGCGGGTTGCGGCGAGAGCTTCGTCCTCGACCAGGGCCTCGCGGGAGGCGGTGGGGGACAGGCGGGTGGAGTTGATCTCGCACTCGACGAAGAACGCCCAGGCGGGCACCACCGGTGAGGGTCCGTGGTCGACCAGCATCCGGTTGACGTACACGCTGTGCCGCCGGGTCATGTGCGGGGCCTGCGGGGACGGCAGGACGTAGGCCACGCCCTCTGTGTCAGCGCTGCCAGCGGAGTCATCACCGTCGGAGGAGAGGTCGATGACATCGAACGGGGCCCGCCCCAGCCGGGTCGAGCCCGCATGCAGGCGAAGGTAGCGGGAGGCGTCCGGGGAGAACACCGGTGACCGGCTCACCGTGGTGTGTTTGACACCCTCCACCCGGATCTCGACGGGCAGGTAGCTGCCGTACTCACCGGCGATGCGTACCACGGCGTCCTCGGTGAGCAGGGTACGTTCGTCCGGGCGCGGCGACAGGTGCACCGTGGTGCCCACGGGCAGGGCATCGGTCTCGGCGGCGGAGAGTTCCTGCAGGTCGAAGGTGCCGTCGGCATGCCCCTGCCACCGCACGGCAGCCGCACCCCGTATCGCAGAGCGGGAGACCATGGTGATCGTGTCGGCGACCATGAAGCAGCTCAGCAATCCGATGCCGAACTGGCCGAGGCGTCCGGAGCGTTGCAGGCCGAATTCGTCGCGCTTGGAGGTCCGACCCACCGTGGCCAGCAGCTCGGTGGCTTCGGCGGAGGTGAGGCCAATTCCGTCGTCGGTGAGGGACAGGGTGGTCCGGGCGTCGGGACCGTCTGTGAGCGGACGGATACGGATGTGTCCGGTGTCAGTGCCGGTCGCGCCGTCTTGCTCCCGGCGGGCGGTGATCGCGTCCACCGCATTCTGCAGCAGTTCACGCAGGAACACCCGCGGGCCGGAGTAGATGTGCCGGCTGAGCAGGTCGACGACCCCACCGAGGTCCACCTGGAAGTTCTGCGGTCTGGCAGGCTCGTTGCCCGGTGTGGCGACATCGTTCGGCATGGGGACGATTGTCGCACAGGTCGCCGATGTCCCTCCCCGGTCACACCGCAACTACTCCACGTGCGCGCCGAGGAGGGTTTCGTTGGCGTCCGGGTCGCCGTCCGGCGTCGGCTCGGTGAGGTACTGCTCCCAGACGATACCGGTGGGGGTCAGCCCCTTGGTGGTGATCCAGTCGAAGAGGTGCTCGTAGGCGGCAGTGATCAGGTCGTAGCCGCCACGCACCATGAGGGTGACCGTCCGGCCCGCCGGCAGGGTCTCCGGGGTGACCTCCCCGTCGGCGCTGATCGGGGCATCCACGGGGACGGCGGCGGCGAGGTCGATCTTCTCGTCCGGCATACCGTGGGTGACACCCATGGGAGGGCCGGAGGGGGAGATCCCGGCGGCACCCAGAGTGGTGAGGATCAACGGGAAGGCACGGTCGAAGAGTTTCGGGATGTCCTCCATCGCGACGGTTTCCCGCACTACGGCGAGGTGCTGTTCCGGGCGCTCGGTGAGTTCGGGGGTGGGGAAGTCGGTAGCCATCAGATGACTCCTGTGGTGAGACGGTGGTTTCTCCTTTGAGACTACTCCCGTGTGCCCCGACCGGGGTCGATGAACAGCGGAGGCACTCAGGTAGCGTGGCGGTCATGTCCGACGAGAATTCCACTGTCCCAGCCGCCGACTTCACCCCGCACCTGATGCTCGGTGACCTGCTCTTCACCGGGGCCCCGACCGTCGAGGAGGTCATCGCCAAGGTCACAGACGTCCCCGAGGAGATCGGCCTGACCGCTGAGGCCGTGGACGGCAAGGACGGCGTGGTGGAGGTGCGGATCAAGAAGTTCGGCGCCACCGCCTTTCTGACCGTCATCGACGCCCCGGTGCCGAACCAGGAGGCCGAGCAGAACGCCCACCAGCTGTACTGCCAGGGCGACGACCGGGAGCGGGTCTCCACCCACACAGCGCAGGTCCTGATCGCCGTGCCGCCGGAGTTCACCGGGGAGCCCGCGGAGAAGATCGCCGACCTGTCGGCGCGACAGACACAGTTGACCGTCGCCCGGGTGCACGGGATGCTGACCGTGGCGCTGTGCCGACTGCCGGGCCTGGCCGGTTACTATTCGGGCACTGCAGCGTCCACCTTCGGTCTGCCGTTCCTGCAGCAGGTGGCGACCGGCCAGTTCGGCTCCACGCCGTGGCCGCTGTGGGTCTCGGCGTGGCTGCGCCCCGGTCCGGAGGGGACCTCCGCCTACACCTACGGGCTGTGGCCGATGGGGCACCCCGAGCTGCAGGTGGAGAACACCAGCATGTCTCCCGAGGACCTGTTCATGTACCTCATGGACACTGTGGCCTACTTGGTGCTCGACGAGGGAACCTTCGCCGACGGACAGAAGACCGGACGCACCGCCGAGGAAGTCTTCACCCTGCACGCCGAGCCCTGGGTCGTCGACCAGGACGTCCCGGCGTTCCGGATCGGCATGTGAGCACCAGCCCGGCGTGGGTCAGCGAAGGACCTCGCCGACCCACCGGGCCAGCTGCACTGGTGACACCGGGGCGACACGCATCCCCACCGCTGCGAGCTGGCGGGTCACCCCGACGTTGTAGGAGACCCCGGTGACGTCCCTGTTCCGTACGGCCTGGTCCCGGTACGTCTCGGGTGACGTACCCGGCTACGAGGAACTCACCACCAACCGCTACCGCCGGAGGTGAGCTAACCGTAGTTGATGCTGGCCCGCGGAATCGCGGTGATGTCGATGCTTGCGCGGGCTTCGTCAAGATCGTGGGCTTCCTGTAGCCCGAGCCAGAATTCAGCAGAGTTGCCGAAGTACGCGGCCAATCGGACTGCTGTGGCAGCGGTGACCCCAGCTGCACCACGTACGATTTTGGAGACGTGAGATTCGGAGATCCCGGTGTCCTTGGACAGCCTGTACTGGGAGATTGCGAGCGGCTCCAGGAGCTCTTCCTGCAGGATTTCGCCTGGGTGCGGGTACGGTACCCGGTCGTCGGGAGCGGCTCCGTGAACACTGGTAGTCGATGAAGTGGACATCTTCTGCTCCTCTTTCCGTCCAGATGAAAACCAGACGGAACTGTTTGTTAACCCTGATGCTGTGGTAGCCGGCGAGATCAGACTTGAACTTCTCCAGATGGTTTGACGGAGGCACCCGAAGATCATTGAGGCTCTTGGACTGGTCGAGCATGGCCAGTTTCCGTCGAAGAACTTCGCGGAGTTCAGGTGGCACATCACGCGGTGGGCGTCCAGAAAAGTGAAACTCTTCGAGTGCCCTGTCCCTGAACTCCACACTCCCATACAGTCAGCCGACGACAGTACTGTCAATGATGGAAGAGTGCTACGCGCCCTGCCAGACGGTGTCGAACGGGGTGTTCGCGGTGACGCGGTGCTGGATACCACGGGTGACCAGGTCCTTGGCGACCTGCACGGCAGTGGCGACGTCGCTGCCCTTCGCCAGCTCAGCGGTGACCGCGGCGGCGACGGTGCAGCCAGCACCGGAGACCCGCTGCTCGCCGACCTTCGGGGCGGAGAAGCGGGTGATCTCGTGGCCGTCCCACAGCACGTCCACGGCGTTCTCGCCCGGCAGCTCCACGCCACCCTTGGCCAGCACGTAGGGCACCTTCTCGCCGATGCGCTTGGCAGCCTCCTCGAGATCCTCGACGGTCTCGATGCTTTCCATGCCCGAGAGGCTCTTGGACTCGAAGACGTTCGGGGTGACCACGGTGGCCAGCGGGAGGATCTTCTCCTTCAGGGCGTTGTCGGTGTCCAGTGCCGCACCGGGCTCCTGGCCCTTGCAGATCAGCACCGGGTCGACGACGAGGTTCTTCCAGTTCCGCTCGGCGAGCTTGACGGCTGCGATCTCGATGGTCGCCGGGGTGCCCAGCATGCCGACCTTGGCGGTGTTCATGTTCTCGACCGAGTGCGTGGCCAGGGCGGCCTCGAACTGCTCGGCAATGATCTCCGGGTCGACCGGGTGGAAGCGGTGGCCCCAACCGTTGTTCGGGTCGAAGGCGACGATGCAGGACAGAGCGCCGACACCGTAGACGCCGAGCTGCTGGAAGGTCTTCAGGTCGACCTGGATGCCGGCGCCACCGGTGGCCTCGGAGCCGGCTATGACGAAAGCGATCGGAGGAGTGGAAACGGGGTTTGTCATAGGCCAATGGTAAAGGACGCCCCTGTGGTGGGTGCGGTGCCACGCAGACCAGAACCCTCCACCATCCTGACTCGAGAAACAACATCGACGGAGAGGTCACCTCAACGCCTCAGAGGTGACCTCTCCGTCTATGTTGTTTGCTCTGGACCACCCTCTAGGCCGGACGCAGCAGGCCGATGACCTGTCCGTCCTGGCCGCGGACGACCATGACCACGCC
>DGYFI06202__coassemble_346_pt1 | contig 70519 bp, 66 predicted proteins | sample DGYFI06202__metabat2_high_PE_029 | metagenome-assembled genome bin DGYFI06202 | reverse complement strand
CCTGTGGCCAAGCAAAAAAGGAACCGGCCCTGAGATCTAATCTCAGCGCCGGTGTCCTGTAACTGCGGGTACTGTCCCGCTATATAGGCCAAACAGTACCGCTCCCCCGAACGAAAGGCAAGTATCCAGTGCCCAGGCTGACTTCGCACAGATCATAGCCGGACAGGCCACCCTTCCGAGGATCATCAAGACAAAGCCCTAGATAGATGCGGTTGACGACCCCGCTTCACACTTACCGACAACATGACACAGACACGACAGAGGATGCAGGACTAGCCCATCATCCTTCGGGACGAAGGCGAAGTCCGCATCTCCGTCGAAGAGTTGGTTCACATCGCCTCCGAGCAGATGGTCTAGGAGAGCTTCGAACGCGTCGAGCGTATCTGTACGCTCACCGACCGATAAGGAGGAATCGCCAGTGCCCTCATCAAAACCCAGACCAGGACACTCTTTCGCAGAAGTTCACCCTGAACTGGTCGACGAATGGGACTTCACTGCTAATCAGGAGCAAGGATGGAGTCCGGAGACAACGACTGCGCGCAGTTCACGTCGCGTCTGGTGGATCTGCCGAACATGTAGCCACCGGTGGATCGCTACGCCCAACAATCGGAGTCGGGGAAACGGATGCCAAAAGTGCGGGGTCGAGCGACGAAGGAAGGTTCGGCAGAAACCTCCATCTGAAAAATCCTTGGCAACCCTTTACCCCCGGGCGGCGCAGGACTGGCACCCGACAAAGAACAAACCCGATACCCCGAAAGATGTTTACGCTAAAAGCGAAGTTCCGAGGTGGTGGCGGTGTCAGCAAGGACACGAGGAGTTCACGCCTCCCAAACGTCGAGTCAAAGGAGTTGGGGACGGCGGCTGCACAGTCTGCGGAGGCCGCACAGTGCTCGCGGGATTTAATGATCTCGCCACCACCTACCCACATATTGCCGAATTATGGGATACCGAGCGCAATGATGCGCTCGGTATCAAGGTTACCGAGGTCTCAGCCGGCAGCATGCGCAACGTGTGGTGGACATGCAGCGCTGGTCACTCCACACAGCAGACAGTTAAGACGCGAGTGCGTTCGGCTGGCTGCTCGCGGTGTCACATCCTTGGTCGATCCCGGATAGAAATAGAGCTGGGTTGTGAGTTGGCCGCCGTAGGGGTTCCTGTCCAGGAAACTCCGGATTCGCGGTGGACTATTGGCGATGCGCGGGTTCAGCTCGATATTGTCGTTCCCTCCTGGAAGCTCATCATCGAGTTTGACGGATGGCATTGGCATAAAGGGCGCAAAAAAGCTGCTGATGACCTGGCCAAGACTATGCAACTTCAAGGACAAGGTTGGACCGTAATACGGTTACGTGACCGCCTTGACGCACTCACGAGCCATGATGTTGTCGTTGATTTTTATGACGGAGCGCTGGTGGTAACCAAGGAGCTGCTTCTCCAGATCAGGGGAGAAGGGTACTGCGTACCGCGCATCGACGAGTACCTTGCGAGCGAGTCTCCGTGGGCGGAATACGAAGCCAACAGGAAACTGCATGTCGAGCGGGAGAAGTCGCTTCTGTCAGAGTTTCCCGATCTTGCGGCAGAGTTCGACTACGAACTCAATAACGGCCTGCGGCCTGAAGCGCTCCATCCTGGGACTAACCGCAGAGTGTTCTGGCACTGTTCGGTATGCGATCACCAGTGGGAAACAGCGGTCAATGCTCGCACTACAGGCCGCAGAACCGGGTGCCCTAGCTGCAAAGGCCGCAACCATGCACAACGGCGACGCACTCCAAAACCTGGACAGTCGCTTGCTGAACAGTACCCCCACCTCGCTGCCGAGTGGGATTACCGGAAGAATCCTGCTGCTCCTGATTCGTACCGACCGTTCTCATTCGATGAGGCGTGGTGGCTATGTCCCGACAAGAATCACTCGTACAAATCTGTAATAGCAAGCAGGTCACATGCGGGAAACGGGTGTCCGATCTGCGACGGCAAACAGGTGCTTGCCGGGGAGACCGACCTAGCTACCACCCACCCCGAACTTCTTGCCGTGTGGAACTACGAGAAAAACGCCGAAGTCCTCGGTCTCTATCCGCACGAGGTTAAGGCTGGGTCAGATAAAAAAGCCTACTGGAACTGCCCGGACTGCGGAGCCGAACGCCTGCTGAAAATATATACAGTTATGCACGGAAATCACCGGTGCAAACGATGCGGAATTAAACGAGGAGCGAAGAAACGGACTATAGCATCGAAAGAGAATTCGATCGCAGTGAAGAGTCCGGGTCTGATGGCGGAATGGGACACCGAAGCCAACGAACAGTTAGGGCTGTCTCCATGGACGACTGCAGCACAGAGCCACAGCCATGCGGCGTGGCATTGTCCTGACTGTGGGCACCGATGGAAAGCGAAAGTGCAGAACCGTTACTTGGGCAACCGATGCCCCAAATGCCACAGAGGTCATGACTGACGGAGCTCTATCGTGTAGAAGCTGCTCACGTTTGGGCGTGGTCAGTTGTTATGCGATTCCCTTGGGGTGATGCCTCCGAGCCGTCGCAGCTCGTCGCGCATCAACCGCGTGCGCCGCCGCAGATCCTCACGATCGGTCTGCACGGCCTGAGCTGCATACTTGTCGAGCTTGTCGTCGAACGAAGAGGCGTCCCAGTCGAACCGGTTGATCTGCCCGTTGAGCTGGCGCAGATACATGTTCATGCTGTTGTGGTCGCCGAAGTTCTGACCCCCCTTGGCCATGTTCACCACACGATTCTCGCCGGCCCAGTCGTAGATCTCACCGAACAAGGTGCTGTGGATCGACGACAACCGCTCCGCGGCGGTGTCGCCCTCGATCGGCGCGTCGCCTTCTGTGAGTGCGGTTGCTTGTATTTCCACGACGTCGTACTCCGCGGTCTGCAGCTCGGTGGCATCACTGATTCCGAGCTTGTTGCGCAGGACATCAGATCCAGGCAAGAAATAGCTTCGCCAGTCGTCCGGCTGCGGACTATTCACCATTAGGCGCTGCGGGAGAATCGCGCGCGATTCTCAGCGACGATAGCCGCAACGTCATCGGCGGTCAGTCCGCCAGGGCGACGGTTGAGGATGCGGTCGGCGGAACGCTGCACGTCCTCGGTCGTCGGCTCGCGGCCTTCCAGCACGCTGCTGTGAATAGCTCGGACAACGCGCTTAGCGTCGGCGTCGTCCATACCATCGAACACGCTCGGGAACGCAGCACGGTACCCGTCGACACCCTTCAAAGTGTTGAAATCGACCATGATCCTGACCCCCTTACCTCGTGGTTGCTTACCACTTCATTCTACCAGTAAAACCCACATGAACTGCTGGTTTAACCACCAGCAACCACTGGCACTAGTGGCGACCCAAAAAATCGGGCACAATGATAGTAGGACAGACGAGGAGGACAACGGTGACTAGCCAGACCGAGCACCACCGCGAGTGGGCGAAGCTAGCCGTAAAGGCCTGCGAAGAGACTGGTGACATCCTGTCCCGCGAAACTTATAGTCTTGCAGGGGTCGATGCCCCCAAGGAGGCAATCGACGAGCTTCAGCGACGAGAGGTCATCGCCCGTCGAGAGCGGATTCGTGAGATAGACCGCGAAGGCGCACGTCGAGCACGATCTGTGCTGAGAAAGACGATGTGGGAGCGCGGATACGAGGTTGATGGAAAGCGGGCGCCCCGATGGATACGGTGGCGTGCATCGATGCGAAGGGCCGTCGGCCGCCGGTAAGGTCGGGCAGTCCTACCTGCTTCATCGATTGCTGACAGAGTAAGCCAGCAGTCGGTGAATGAGAGACCAACCGGAACAACGAGTACCCCCGATGCAGTGCTGTAAAATTTGGGGCAGATGACCACAGGGCACATGGTGATTATCGAGTTCGCATGTGGCGCAACTCGATATCTAAAAAGTGTCATAAGGTATATTATCGGCGGATGATCAGAAATACCGTGCGCGCGGTAATGCCGGCAGCTCGGGCGATCGACGCCTTGGACAGGCCACTGGCGGCAGCGTGCCGGATCGCTGCGTCACGTTCGTCCCGGGCCTCGGTAGCTCGCCACTCTGCGGCACTGAAGGCACTCGCGGCCGCACTGACCGCCTGCACTGCGTCGGCATCCTGGTCGACGACAGGGCGTGTCTGGCTGGTGTCAATCATCTTGTAGATGCTGTGACGGCTAAGGCCGCTGGCCCGGGTTAGCTCAGCGACGGTCACTCCGGACTCCCAGGCCTGCCGGATCGCGTCGTTACGCTCATGGCGCGTGATCAGTTCCTGCTCGTCTGCCTCCGCGCACACAGCGGAGGTCGCGGCGACCGCATGGAGCGGGTGAGACTCGTCAAAGGGTTCCGAGGTCAGGTATTTCGTCGGGGGCATGGAGGATCAGTCTTTGTGCCAGGTTGCCGCGTGCCGTGCCTGTCGCAGCTCTTCGGCGACCTTGCCGTCAATGTCTGGGTTGGAGGTTTCCCCTGGATTCAGGATGATGTGAGTCCGGCCATCCTCGGTGGTTTCGACCCTGTCCACCATCGTGCCGGCGGCGGGGTACTTCCTGCGTATAAAGGCACTGAACCACCATGCCCAGTGCTCATGACGATGAAAGAGGGCTGCGCTGCCCCAGGCGTCGGTCCCGGTCGTAGTCACCAGGAATCGGAGGGAATCGGCCAGGTCGGTGTCTGCCAGGGTCTCCAGACGGCGAGGACGCCAGTACACGGCCAGGTTGGCAACCGCGGAAAAAACGGCCAGCCCAATGGTCATGCCCACCAGATTCGGCGCGAACGGTTCACTAGGGAGCAGCAGCCTCACCAGGCTCAGGACCAGGTAGACAGCCAGGCCACTCAGCCAGGTCAGGAGAAACACCTTGATGAAGTGTTGCCGTGTCGACATCATCCGCGCCCACCCGGGGGTCTCGAAGTGCAGGACGAGGGTATTCCCGTCGACCTCGGCGCGCACCGGGTCGTCGTCCCGGACGATGAGCATCGGGTCCGGTACGACACCGGCGCCCAGGGTGAGCGTCCGTCCCAAAGCCCAACGGTGCTTCAGAATGTCAGTGGCTTTCTGCATGGAGGGTGTCCTTTACCGGGTCGTGTGAGGTGTCCAGTATGGCATCTCTGGGTGCACGAGACGGGCGGTCGGGGTCAAGGATGTTAGTTGTTCTTGCTGCCCTTGGTCAGTGAGAGCTGGGTCGGCACACCGCTGATCTGCAGGGCGTGGTCGACGGAATCGGTCACGGCGGCGGCGGTCTCGGCGTCCAGCTTCGAGGACTCGATGATCTTGTCTAACCGGCGGCGTGCAGCTTCCCGCTCAGGAGCTCCGACCGACTCGTCGAGAATCCGGCGCAGCAGGTTGTGTGCCCGTCGGCGGTCGCCGGCACTGACACCAGGCAGGCCAACTTCACAAGCCACGCGCCACAGCTTGCTCCATGCCTGCTCGGCATCGCTGACACAGGTGGTGGCGTAGTCAATGTCTAGACGGCGCTCCAACGCTGCCTGAGCCGCGCTGAAGGTCGTGTGGAACTTGCGGGTGGCCCAGTGGTCAACCTCGCGGATGATCGGGCGATCCAGCACAATCTCCGGGTTGGTCTCGGCGTCGACGTACTTGGCGGACACCTCGCCGTAGCGGTTGTCGAGCAGCTCCCAACGGCCCGCAAGCTCGGCCCAGGCCTGCTTGCGGCGCTTGTGGGACTTCCAGATCCGACGAGTAACCCACACCAGCAGTGCCAGGACGGCCACAGCGGCGACGATAGCGGCGATGATAGCGACGACGAGACCGCTCGTGGCCCACGGAATATCCACCCCACCGCCACCGGAGGAATCGGGGGCGCTGTCCACCGTCGGCGGCGCACTTTCGGTAGTTGTCGGCGGTGGAGTGCTGGAGGTGGTGGTCGGGTCGGCGGTGGTGTCCTGTTCGTCAGTCTCGCCGCCTGACGTCGATCCCATGATCCAGGAGAGGATCGCCACGGTACCGCCAAAGACTGCCATGTCTATACCAGCGATGGTGGTCAAGCTACTTCTAGGGTCATGTGGTGACGATAGGTTAAGTGCGAAACCACACAGCACAGCCAGGCCCCCGAAGCACATTCCCATCGTCCCAATCCACTGGATGACGTTTGTCAGGCGTTCGGTCATGTCGGCCAAATCCTGAGGTGGTGCGTCAGGGGCAGCGGCCAAGATCAAGGGGGCGAGGTCGGTGGTCTCGGCGGTCATGTTATCGGGTTCCTCCCAGTCGTTGGCGGTGGACGGGCATTTCTTCGCTGGCCGTCAAAGCGGTTCTCGCGTGGGCGGCGATCGTGTACCGTGTCCGCCCCTGCGCTCGTAGTGCAACACCCAGCTTAGTTGATAGCGGTTCGCATATCTCCCCTACTTCGCACATTGTGCCGTGGAACACGTATATTTACAGGTCAACCGTTACGTATTGCCGCCATTGCGGCAGTATGTTACTATGAAAACATACCCGATCGAGCGAGCACCACAGCTCCCGACGGCACCAGAGAAAGGAGCGCAGCTCATGGGCGACGAGAACCTTCCGGAAGGTCAGCTCGACATGTTCATTGACTACGACAAGGAAGCAGAGGAAGCCGAGCGACGGCGGCGAGAGCACGAAGAGTTCATGAAGCCAAAGACCTGCCCGGCGTGTGGTACCGAGGTGCGTAACGGACATGCCCTGCACAACGGCCACGGCATCGACTGGCCGGAACTGACAATCGGCGGGTGGCCCATCGCCGAGCACCCGAACTACCAGGGCATGTGCGAGGCCCAGTGGCTCGTCAGGAACCACATTCGCTACGGGGTTACCACGGACCCCAAGAGCCTCGACGAGCGCGTGGCACGGGGTAAGGAGCTGGGATTGGACACCGACCAGATCATTGCCGACGCACGGGCCACCCTGCAGGGCCAGGCGGAGGACAACTGACCCGCCCGCCAGTGCAAACATGCCGCACTTACGTGTTGACGTAAGTGCGGCATTGCGCTATGTTGGAGCATGTACCGATCGAGCGAGCACCACAGCTCCCGACCAGATTCCAGGAGAAAATACCGTGATCACCAGCATCGTGTATCTAGGGCCCGAAGCGGACAAGGCGAGGGACCATGTCGCCGGGTTTGAGGTTGAGGAATATCTCGGCATTGGCCCCCGCAAGCTCAAGGCACTGGTGCGGGACGGATACATTCATCCGATCGGCGCGGTCGGCGGAGACCCGAGTAAGCCGATTTTCTCCATGCGGCAGGTCCGCGCACTGCACCCCGGCGAGCAGGAGGAACTGTTCGCCGTCGAGTAGGTTGCTCCGGAGCCGGTCCTGGAGGTCGGCGGGTGGCCCACCGACCCGGAGAACAGGGCCCGGTTCGCTAAGCCGGAGTTCGCCTGCACACGGTGTGGCCACACGGTGAATGCGGATCTCAACGCTGCACGCAACATCCGCGATGCGGGTGTTGAACAACTGGCTGCCCCCACCCGGACGCGAGGGCACCGGGTGTTCGGGCGGAGCCGTCACCGGCGACGCTAACCTACAGCCTACCTGCGGGTAGGGTCTGGAATCCCCGTCCGTAAGGGCGGGGATGATGTCAAGCAGAAGGTGCTCATATTGATTGAGGGAGGAAGTACCGGGACATCAGTGTCCGAACGTAGACCACGGCAGCGTAGTCTTGACGCTCGCGGGCGCCACTTTTCCTCCTATTCATCTCCTTGATAGTTCGGCTTTCCCAACTGTGAGCTGCTTTCATAGCCGGGGCGAGCAGGTCCCGGATGCCTTGTTCGGTCACTGGTGGTGTGGTGTCCAGGATCTCTGCATCGCCTCCCGCGGCAAGAAAGGCGTCGACCTGGTCAGGTGTGGGGGAAGCGTAGCTATCGCGGAGTTTGCTCAGCGTCCAGAACGCCCACGAGGCTGCCTGCCGATAGGAACTATTCTCTGCGGCGTTCACGGCCCAGATGAGGGAGGCTGCTGCAGGGTGAGGTGCGAGACGACGAGCACCATCGGACACTAGCTGGTCCTTGTCTTGGGTTTCTGCCCAGTCCAGCTGAGAGAGGACATCGTCTAGTAGGCGTCTGATGCTCACAGCGCTGGGATCGTCTACCCAGGCACGCGCCAGCTGGTACGCGGCAACACGCGCCTCGACGGGGTTCGTGCCCAGTGGATCGCCATCGACCGTGGCGTCGAGCTGCGTGGAGACCGACGGGGGAATCTCGTCGGCGAACCGACGGAGCAGCAGGCACCGGGCTACCTCGACGGCGAATCGGCGAGGGTAGTCCTCGGCGACGATGTCCCGGAGCTCATTGAGATCCCGTAGCGGCACCGTCCACGCGGAGTGTCGGTTGCGCGCCGTAGCGATCTCCGAGTCGCTGCATCCCAGCAGCTCGGCAGCGTGTTCACTGTCGACAGCAAGGCGGGTCGACTGGTCATCATCGGACGGCACCGCTGTGAGTGCGACCCGCCGAAGAATCCAGTCTGTGGTCACCCTGTATCGCGCCAGTCGTGCGCCTGGTCTGTCGTCTGGCCATTCCAGGCCGTCATAGATGATGCAGTCGATCAGCGCTTCGTCAGCATCGTGGAACGGGCCACGGTGCTTCCAGAGATCAACGAACACTTGCCGTGGGTCTATGCCTGGGATCAAGGGGGTGGATAGCGCAGTGAACGGGCTGTTCGCAACGTCGAGGACATCGCGCTTGCGCTTGCGCAGCCAGTGCGCGACCGTGCTGCGTGAGTGCCCCTGCAGCAGCATGCCCTTGATCAGTGGGTGGTAGACGATGTCGTGGAAGAGCTGGTCGAACTTCCGCGAGGTGTGTTGCGATATGCCGATAGTGGTGCGCGTTCGGCCGAGTACGGTCTCATCCAACTTCTCCATGGAAACGACCATACCCCATCGGTTCCCGCATGGGAACCGCTGGGGTGGCACTGCATGATGTTGTCGGAAGGCTTCTTTCGCAGTTACGGCGAGCCGGACAGCCGCAAGGGCGTACTGCCGTAAGCGTCTCTACAATTCCGGGGCCGAGTCGGTGTCGGGCCCGGTGGTCGGCCCGCCGGCAGTGGGATCATCAGGGTCGGCCCTGTTGGAAGGATCGGTGGACACATTGAGCTGCTGATCCATCGTGTGGGTGAACAGTCCGGACTCGAGCCGGAAGTTCTTGTCAGGGGAGGGTATGTCATCCGCGGTCGACGGCCGCAGCCCAGTCGCGCCGTCCAGGTTGGCACCCTCGAAAAAGGCCCCGTCGATCTTCGCGCCGGTGAAGTTGACATTGCTGAGGTTCGCGCCGCGCAGGTTCGCACCACGCAGGTCTGCAGCGGTGAAGTCGCTGCTCTCCATGTTGACCCCCGTGAGGTCCGCTCCCCGGAAGTCAGCCTTGTTGGCATTGACTTCCTCGAGTCTTGATCCGGGAAACTTGGCCCCACGGAAGTTGCCCTGACGAATGTCCGAGAAGCCCAGAGATGTGTTCTCGAAGACCGCGCCTGTGGCTCGGACGGTCATGAGGCGGGAGCCCTCGACGTCACAGTGACGCAAAGTGGTGCCCTCTAGGTTGGTGTCGATCAGGTCCGAGTCGTTCAATCTGACCCGGTCAAGGGTGGCCCCGCTGAGTTGCGCATGGTTGAACTTCGCTCGATTCATCAGCGATCGACTGATGCTAGCTCCAGGTGCTTCAGCGTAGCGAAAATCGGTGTCGGTGGATTCCGAGCGGTATATGTGGGCGTTGGTGAGGTCGGAGTTCTTGAAGTCCGCCCCCTGCAGGAGGCACTGATCGAACTTCACAAGACCGGCGCACGCTTCGGTGAACTTCGTCTGTCCGAGCCCTTGCTTCGAGAAGGTGACTCCGGTGATATTGGCACGAGTGAGGTTCGCCCCGACAAATTCTGCACTGCTTAGGTTCTGCGCCATCGACAGGTCTGCACCCCACAGGTCGGAGTTCTCGAAGTCAGTTCCGCCCAGGTCACTACCGTGAAAAACCGCCATGCGGAGATCGCAGTCGTGGAACCTGGAAGTGCCCAGGTCGGAGCCTATGAAGTTGACGCTGCGGAGACTGCTCTCCGAGAGATCAGTGTAGCCCAGATCCGTTGACTGGAAAGTCATCGTATCCAGCTTCGCCCCAGTAGCTCGCAGTGACAGAGATTTCCCTGGCGAAGCGACTCCGACAACCATCGCGTGGTTCCCCAGCTTGGTCAGATCCGTCTCCCCCTCGTCATACAGAAGGGACTGAACCTGCGGGACTGATACTAAGTTCCACTCTGCTGCTTCCTCTGGCGGTACCGCAGCTTCTAGCGCTTCCTCCTCTGCGGCGGATTCGGCTATCGCTTCCTTGATCATGTCAGGACGGAAGCCAGACCACTGGTTGGTGCTGGTGGTGACCACTGGTACCTGCTGAAAACCCAGGCTCTTGATGTGCTCCAGGGCGTCCGGGTCGGTGCTGACGTCGATGGTCCTGTAGGAGGCGTCAGCCTTGTTCAGTGCCCGCTTTGTGGCGTTGCACTGGACGCAGTTCGGCTTGGTGTAGAGGGTGATTTCCATGGTGTGTTCCTACTGTCAGATCGTCGTTGCCGGCGGTTCACCAGGGAACTGGGCACCGGTGATGTTCGCGCCGAGGAAGCTGGCCCCGTCGATCCGAGCGCCGGTGAAGTTCGCGTCGGTGAGGTCGGCGTCGTTGAAGTTGCTGAGGGTGAGATCTGCGCCGGTGAAGTTGGCCCGAGCTGCGGAGCACCCGGTGAACAGGGCGCGATCACCGCGGACGTTAGCGAACGTGGCACCGGTGAGGTCGGAGTCGGTGAAGTCGGTGTGCAGGAGCTTGTCGCCGGTGGTGATCGGGTCGGTGTCGGCGCGGCTGTCGATGCGAGCGCCGGTGAAGTCCGCACCGGGGAGGATCTGGCCCTGGAAGTCCCGACCGCGAAGGTCTTGTCCCTTGAAGTCGATGTTGTTCGTCATGGTCGTGTCCTTTCTCGAGGCCCGTGTCACGCGGTCGGGCCGTTAGTGTTGTCCGTGTTCATGTCGGCGGGTGCGCCTTGTACGTCGCCGAGCGGTGCCGAGGATGTACCGGCGGTTTCACCTGCCCGGAGCTGATCAGAGACCCCGTGTTTGAAGATGCTGGCAGGGAGGGGGGAACTCGCAGCAGAATGATTGGATGAAGTCTCGCTGACCGGTCCTCCTGTGTTGGTCATAGGGTTGTTGTCTGTCCGGTAGCCCAGTGAGCTGCTCGTGGGTTCAGTGTGAAAGATGGTGTCTCGGTCATTTACCGCCACGACACCGATGTTCTCGCTGGTGGCGTCAGCGATAGCCTGGTCGATGATGTTGTCCGGGTCGTCCTCGATCGGGTAGCCCTCCGGCAGCTGGTCAGGGTCAAACTGCAGTGCGTATGTCACGGACTCGGTGACCGTGACGCCCACCATGCCCGTGTCGGGGGCCTGATACACCTGATCAGTGACCGAGAACTCGGCCTGCGGTTCGGAGTTGTTCTCGGCGACCGGGACCGGGGCACCAAACGCCATCACCTGGTCTGGCATGGGGTCGCCACCGCGCTCGAGGAACACTTCCGACCCATCCGGGTTGACGATGTGCTTGGAGTCGGGGGTTGCCCGGTGCCAGTCCTGCCAGGCCTGGTTCAGAACGTCGCTGTCAACCCCGGCGTCCTCGAGGATGGACGTCAGTGCAGCGAGCTCATCCCCTTTGAAACTGCCGGCAACCTCGCCCCACAGGTCACGGTCGTTCAGGATAGCCGCAGCGTCAGTGACACCGCCCGAAGGCTGCTGGACCGTGCGAGACATGTCCGGCTCTTCAGAGGGCACCGACGTGCCCGGTGAATCCGTTTTTGGGGAGAGCTCTTCCTGGACAGAGATCATGTCAGGATCGAAACGGTGACCTGGGGGGAAAGAGGAAGCGGTCTCTAGTGCGGCGCGACCCCTCGGTGTCAGCATGCTTTCCACACCGACAGTTCGGAGCTTGTCCGTGACTGATGAAGGAACAGGGTAGTTCTCGAGTTCACGGGTAGTCAGCACGAAGTCTCCGCTGGTGTTCCGAGACAACGAGTACGCGAGTCCATCGGGGATATATCCCCACATATCGTCACTGAAGGGGATTCCGTTGCCAGCGTTCGCTTCCTCTACCAGATAGCACAACTGGTACAGGGCACCCATCATGTTGGCGTCTTCTGCGTCGAGGAAGGACTGCCGAGAGACCGCGAAGTTCTCCGAGAGAAGCGTACTGTCGATTACCCGGGGGCTGGTGAGATCCTCGCAGAGTTCGGCTCCCCAGTACACCGCAGCATGGTTAACCACTCGGGCACGATTGACTTCACGAACAAGGAAGTCGATGCTTTCGCCTTGATCCATCGATCTCAGCGTGTAGTTGATGACGGCGGCAGCGGTACTGGCGTCGGGAAAGGCCACTGACTCTTGTGCCAGGGTTTTCTCGGCGTCGGTGTCGGGGTGATCGTCCTCCTGATTCTGTCTGGTGTAGAACCGAAACTCGACCTGCACCCCCCACCACTCGGCCCCTGATGCCATGTCCGCCATCTGAGGCTGATCCAGGGTGGTAATGTCAACTCGCATGTCCTCTTCAGCAATGCCGAAGGTGAATTCTCCCTCGTTGGCGTGATCATAGATCGGACGGATGTTGTTCGGGAGCTCAATCTTCCCGGTGAGGTCATTCCGAAACTCCGGTCTGAGGTACTGGTTAAGGGGCCTGCTCATGATTTCTGTCCTCACATTGTGGGGTTGGGTGATTCATCGGGGGTCATCGACGGCGACTGCTCCGGTGATTCCGTGTCCCCGGTGACACCGTCGGCGGTGGCTTCGAGCTGCTGCTCCATCGTGTGCTCATACAACGGGGTGGACACTGTAGAAACACTGTGGTCGGCCGGTGGCTGTACCGTGCGTGACATGTCCTGCTCTTCAGGGCCGGTCGCCGAGTCGACGTCGGAGGTTGCGGCCGGCTCTTTGTACGACTTGATGGGAATCAGATCGGGATCGAAATGGTGACCAGGGGGTACCGAGGCCGCAGTCTCTAGTGCCGAGAATCCCCTCGGGGTGAGTAGCTTATCTATCTCGAGGAACTGGGTTGTTCCCTTTTCCGAGTCTGGATACGGGTACTCGTCAAGACTGCGTCCGAAGAGCGAGAACTTGTTGGTGCGCAGCTTGGGGTCGTGCTCACTGTCGCGCCACAACACATACTGCTTCCCAGGAGGGATCTCCCCATATTCGCCGTCGCTGAACTGCACACCCCTACCACTGTTTGCTTCCTCGACAAGATAACGGAGCTGGTACATCATCCCCATTGCGTTCCCGTCACCGGTCACATCATCGTCGAGAATCACTTCACGAAGTTTCAGGAACTCATCCGTCAGAAGGTCATGGGGGTGGGTCATCGAACTGGTGTAGTCCTCCGGCATCCTGCCACCCCAGTAGATCGAGGTGTGGTTAGCGGAGCGGGCAATCTCGATCTCTTCGATAAGGGTCTCGAGGGACTCCCCGTTGTCCACCATTTCAAGTACTTTATTGATGCTTGCGGTGGCCGCTTCCTCTGTGCCGAACGAGGCAGCGTGATCGGTAAGCCCACCCGAGGGGTTCTCCATGTTGTGGAAACGGAACTCGACATGCTGCCCAAAGAAGATGTCGCCTGTGCCGAGGTCATCCATCTGCGGATGGTCCCAGACAGTGACATCCAGGAGTAGCTTCACGTCGCCTTTCCGGCAGAAGGAAAACTCGTAGTTGGAATCAGGATCATCCCACAGGCTCAGCCCGTCAGGAATGTCGATGTGCGAGCTCACGTCGGTCTGCAGCTTGGGTTGGAGGAATTTACTCAGGGGCTGGTTCATGGGTTTCGTCCTTACGCCGTTGGGCTGGGTGCGTTATCGGGGGTCATTGACGGCGACTGCTCCGGTGATTCCGTGTCCCCGGTGACACCGTCGGCGGTGGCTTCGAGCTGCTGCTCCATCGTGTGCTCGTACAGCCCAACGGCTGCAGCTGCCGATCCTTGGTACTCCGGTGCGGCACGTTCCCGGCCAATCTCCGCCGGGTCGAAAATGCCCGTCGGCCCAGCCTGCTCCGCGAGGGTGAGGGCGGAGCGTCCGGGTTCGGTAAGGAACTCATCGACGCCGATGTACTGTCGCTCGCCCGAGGCGGCATCCATGAAGCTGACCTCGTAAGCACCGCTGTCGGTGACGGTGAGCGCAGGACCGGCCTGCTCGAGGACCGGGTCGCCGGCCTCGGTGACCGCGAGACCGTTTCCTAGTGCAGCTTCACCGATCCGCTGTTTGAACCACGCGAGCGCGTCGGCCTCCTGCCCGCGGGAGCGCTGCGCGGCGTTGGAGAAACTGTCGTTGAGCGTCGGCATGTCACGACCGGCGGGAGTGGTCACCGTAGCCCCCTGTCCCTGACGGACGAGAGCCCGTGTTCGCGCCTGCTGGACCATGACCACCGGGTCCACACCGAACGCAGGGCCCAGACGCTTAGCGGCCGCGTTGATGTGGTTCAGCAGCTCGATCTTCTGCTGGTCTGCTCCATGCGATTCAGAAGCGCTCGCGCTGTCCTGTGCGGGCTGCTCGCCGGTCGCTTCCGCCGGTTGCGCGACAGACTCCGTGGTGTCCTGGTGTGCTGCTTCGCTCGTGGCCGAGGTCTGCTGGGACGACTCCGTGGTCGACTCGGTGGCCGCACTGGGCCACTTCTTCCACCACTTCGGTTTCTCCGGTGTCGATGAGTCAGCGGTAGAGGTGTCGGCGGCAGGTGACGCTTCGCCGGTGCCGGCAACGGGTTCGGTTGCGCCGTTGCGCTCGAGTCGGAGAACTTCGGCGTAGTACCCCGCCAGTTCGTCGACAACGTCCTCGAGGGACTGGTCGCGGGAGCTGGGGGCGGTGATCTTCTTCAGCCAGTCCCCGATCTGGTCAAGGAGCGACTGAGAACGTGACCGCTCGTTGGTCTCTTCCTGCTCAGTTTTGTTCTTCGTCTCGACCATCACACATCAGGCCCATCGGTGTCGTTCTGCGCACCCGGGCCGGCCTCCGGTGCCGGTGTGGAGTCAGGGTGTTCCTCGCTCGGCTGACTGCCATCTACGCTGCGGGCGATCTGCTCGTTGATGCCGTAGGCGAAGATGCTTTCCTGCCACTTCTCGGTCCTGATCGGTGGTTCCGTGTTGGCCGGATGAGACTCGGGTAGTAGGGTCCAGAACACGTAGCCGTCGAAGTTTTCGGGCGTGAATGCGTCGACGTAAGGAAGATCCAGCTCGTGTGCTTCCGGGGTGATGGTGACCTGGACCTCGCCCTGATCTGCAATCTCGAATACGAAGCTGGCGTCACAGTTGATCTGGTGTCCTTCAATTCCGAGTGTGGAAATAGGGCTGTGAATCGTGGGGTAGTCCATCGGGGCGTCAGGGTCGGACGCTTCCGTGAGTGAGTAGGTGATCTCGAAGCCGTTGTTTTCCAGCTGCTCTTTCAGGTACTTGGCCGACTGCATGATCGGAGAGGGGTCTTCGTTGATCTGCCACTTGGCTAGGCGGGGTGCCCCGATTTCGTTCCAGACGGTCGTCGACAGTTTCCGGCCTACCTGAATGCTGGACAGGTTGGTCGCGTCGATCCTCCCACTCCGAACCACAGCCTCGCCGGCATCCTCCAGGGCTTCGTCGTGGTGACTTTCCGTGAGGATGGAGTAGTCGACTGTCCGATCGGTGTCCGTGGACTCGAGGGAGAATTCGAGTCGTGTAGGAAACTCGCCCTCCGTGTAAGGGATGCTGGCTTTGCCGTCGATGATCCGTGGAGGGGTGAAGCCAGAGCCGGTGTTCTTCACCGCGCCCATCAGGTCGGTGAGGTTGTGGTCATACATGGGAACTTCCCGTTCTTCGTGATCCTGATCGTGTTTCTGGTTACCAGAGGGTGCGCGAGTCGGCGTAGTTGTGGTTGTACGGTTCAGTGCTTCCGGTGTGCTGGGACCGGAGGGCTAGGGACTGATTACGACGGTGCCGTGAGTCGTTCACCGTTGTGACTCCTTCATGCCGTCCTGACGCAACAGCGTGAGCCAGGTTGTCGGACTGTGTTGAGAGGTGGACATGCCCCCCGCCCACGCGGACGCATAGCGGATTGTCGCAGCCATGGGCAGCGACAAGGCGACTCGGCAGCTCTGCTCCCGACGCAAGAGTGAGGGCGAAGCGGTGTGTAGACAGTGTCCGAGACTCCCCCTCGGAGGTCCAGGTAATCCGCCCGTATCCTGAGCTTCCCACCGCGCCGGTCCACAACCAGCAACCGCCGGTGTTCGTGAGGACGCGGTTCCAGAACGACCGACGAGCGGCAGCGGTGATTGGCAACAGACCATGGCCCCGTGAGTCGGTTGCCGGCTGCAGGTTTCCCATTCCAGGCAGTGGAACGTTCACGAAGTTCATGGCCCTGCTCCCCTTTGACCTACGCCGACTGTCCGTCGTCGCCGACGGCGGAATACTGCTCCGCTGTGTCCGCAGCGTTGTCGTCCTGGTCGTCGTCGACGTTGTTGTCGGTGAGCTTGATCAGACGCTTCTGATCCGCCAGCGGCAAGCCGAGCAGCTCGGTGACCTTCTTCGCCGTGAAGTTCTTCTCCCCGCGCAGCTGTGCGACTAGGAGCGCGAGATCCTGTTCGACCGAGCTGAGATCCTTGTCGGCCTTGGCGATCGCGGCGTCGCGTTCTTCTTCGATGCTCTTCCGCTTTCGTTCCAGCTCGAGGTGTTCCGCCTTGACCCGAATCTCATCCTCGTGGTCTCGGAGGAACTGCTCCCGAGCGGCATCAAGCGCACTCTTAGTTTTCTTCGCGTTTCCCATAGTTGTCAATCATAGTTGCCAACCAAAGGCGACGCTATAGATCAACAGATCCTGGCACAACCTAGCCGAAAACCTCCCCCAGTCCCCACCGTCAATCATCGTCACCCGAGCGACGAAACACAACTACCAATGTCGCAGGTCAGACCTGCCGACCCGCGAAAAAACGCACAAAAAAACCACACACCTCTTGCACTATTACCGACGTGGTAGAATCGGTCCCCATGATGTCGCTGAAGGTGCTGCACGCGGGTGACGGTTACCAGTACCTCACCAAGCAGGTCGCAACTGGCGATCACCCGCGCACCCGGGGCGAGCTGATGGCGGACTACTACACCGCCCACGGGATGCCGGCGGGCCAGTGGTGGGGCAAGGGGGCCGAGGCACTGGGCGTGTCCGGCGAGGTGACCGAAGAGCAAATGCAGGCATCCTACGGCGAGTTCCTGCACCCGGACGCCAACGAGAAGCTGCGGTCGCTTCTCGCCAATGGAGCCACCGCCGAGGACGCGCTGAAACAGGTCCGCCTGGGCCGCAAACCGATGGACTTCAACCGACAAATCCCGTTCATGGTCGCCGTCAAAGAGCAGACGATCGAGTTCACCCAGGTCCACCGACGGGTGCCGACCCCGGAGGAAAAGGAGACCATCGAGCAGGTCGTCGCCCGCCGGATGCTGTCCGGTATGCCCCCTACCCCGCCGAATGTTGCGCCCGTCGTGACCGAGACCTCCCTGGGTTACGAGACCCTAGCCGAGGGCGTCGACGACCTCGGGTCGGCGGTGGAAATGTCACTGTCCGCGGAGTCGCTCGCTGAGGGCAAGACGCAGCCTCTCACCCCGAACAGAGTCAAGCAGTTCATCGCGCAGGAGAAGTCCCGAGCGCGTTACCCCGTGGCAGGTTATGACCTTGTGTTCACCCCGGCGAAGTCCATCTCGATCCTTTGGGGTATCGGTGACGAGCACACCCGCAAGGCCATCATGCGGGCCCACTCCGAAGCCGTGGAAGCGTCACTGAAGTGGATCGAGGACAACGCCCTGTTCACCCGCGCCGGTGAACAAGGCACCAAGAAGATCGACTGTGATGGCGCAGTCATAGCCAAGTACGTCCACTGGGACAACCGCGCCGGCGACCCCAACCTGCACACCCACTGCCCGGTCCTCAACCGTGTCCCGTCGGTCGGCAAGGACGGCGAAACCGTCTGGCGCACGATCGACGGAACCGTGCTGCACCGTGCCGCTGTGACCGCGAGCGAGCACTACAACCAGCAGGTGACCCAGCTCGTGTCGAAGTACCTCCCGGTGACGTTCACCGCCGTGGAGAAGCAGCGGGACGCCCGCCCCGTCTGGGAAATCAACGGCATCCCCGACGAGCTGATGCATAAAATGTCGCGCCGTGACGAGGTACTTACCCGCGGTCGGGAGCTGATCGCCGAGTACAAGCGGAAGTACGGCCGCTCCCCCAGCAAGGCGACCCAGCACAAACTGATGGAGCAGGCGAACCTGGAGACCCGCGACGCCAAGGGCGAGGCCCGGTCGCTGGAGGAAATGGTCACCGACTGGCGCAAGATCGCAGACAGCGTCTCCGAGGACTTTTCCCTTGACTCCGTTCTCACCGACGTGTTCACCGAGCCCGAATGGCTGGAGAAGCCGCCGGCCGACGCGCCCGATGAAGTCAATCGTGCCTACAACGAGCAGGAGGCGAAGCGACGCCATGAGTACGACCCCAAGGACCGTGCCCTGATCGTCAAGCGGGTCATGCACCGTGTTGCCCGGGACCGCCCGACGTGGACCGAGTACCAACTGGGTTCGGAGATTAGCCGGCAGCTCGCCGCCTACATCTTCGCCGACGACACCGAACGGCAGAACGTCGCGGACAGTCTGCTGACCGAGTGCCTGAACGGGCACTGCGTCACCGTCGATCGACACCGCGAGGTGCCCGAGGCCCTGACGCGGCGCAACGGTGAGTCCGTCTACGTCGCGCACGCCTCGGTGCGCTACACCTCCGATCTTGTCCTCGCGGCCGAGGACACGGTCAGCGACGCGACGAACATCTGGCTCGCCAACGGGCACGGACCAAGTGAACTTGATCGTCTTGTTGCCGAGTTCGCAGAGAAGAACGGCTACCAGCTCAGTAGCGACAAGCGCGAGTTCATCGAGCACCTGCTGTGCTCCCCGGCGGCACTCGCGGCCGGCGTCGGCGCGGCCGGGTCGGGCAAGACCACCGCAATGCAGATTTTCGCACGGGCATGGGAGTCCACCGGGAACAAGGTGATCGGCCTGGCTCCGTCAGCGACCGCTGCCCAAGTCCTCGGTGAGTCACTGGGAATCAATACCGGTACCATCGCGTCGTTCAATCACACCGGGAGTTCGTTCCCGGACCAGCCCATTGAACGCGGCGACGTGATCCTGATCGACGAAGCAGGAATGGCGTCGACATTGGACCTGGCAGAGGTTGTAAAGGAAGCGTCCGCCCGGGGTGCTTTCGTCCGCATGGTCGGTGACCCGCAACAGCTCGCGTCTATCGAGTCCGGCGGAATGCTGGGCGCAGTCGCAGAAAGCACCGACGCGCCGATCCTCAGCGAGATTCACCGGTTCCGCAATGAGGATGAAGCAGACGTCACCTTGAAACTCCGCAGTGGCGACAGCTCCGTCATTGACTGGTACCAGCGACACGGCAGGATCAGCTCCGGTTTGCGCGAGCAGCTCCCGGCCGAGGTGTTCGAGGCATGGCTGGCGTCCAAGGCCACCGGAAAGACCGCCCTGATGATCGCCGGCGACAGCGGATCGGTCGACACCCTCAACGAGATGGCGCGACTGCACTACATCGACACCGGCGACGTTCGCCCGCAGGACGGCCAGGTCGACATTTCCGACCACCGGGTCGCCGCAGTCGGTGACACGATCGTCACCCGACGCAATGAGTCCCGGATACGGTACGGCCACCGTGGCAAGCACCGGGTGAAGAACGGCGACCTGTGGACGGTCAAGGCCGTCTCCGAGGACGGCGAGCTGGTTGTCTCCCACGCCGACAGTGGGCATGTCGTGACACTGCCGGCCGATTACGTCCGAGAGGACGTGCAACTGGGTTACTCGTCGACGATCTACCGCTCCCAAGGCCAGACAGTGGACCATGCCTTCGTGCTTCCCTCTGCGGCATTGGACCGTCAGGGGCTCTACGTCGCCATGACTCGCGGCCGCGAGGTCAACCGCCTGTTCGTCCCCGACGACCAGGTGCCCGACCTGGACTCGCACATCGACCAGGCACAGGCCATGACCCCCCGGGAGTTCCTGGAGTCCATCATCGCCCGGGACGGCTCCGCCGTAACCGCGCACGCCGCCCTGTCAGCGGCCGCGGACAACTTTGACTTCACGACCGCACTGCTGGCCTACAACGATCTGGTCGAGGACATGGTCACCGAGGTGGTGATCGCCGCCGCCGGCGACGAGACCACCGCAGAGCTGTTGCGAGACGACTGGCAGACCCCACGACTGGCAACGGCCGTTACCCGACTGGATCACGCGGGCGTGGACACGGACAAGGCCCTGCGCACTGCCATCACCGCCGCAAAGGCGCGGTGGGACAAGGCCGACGACGAAGCCCGAGGTTCCCTGGCGTTCCTGGTCCGTATGGAGCTGGAGAACCTGGACAAGTCCAAGGAGCTGGCCGACGACGATCTGCTGTGGGCACTGGGAACACCGATGCCGCCGCACCGCGACAGTGACAGCCGTAGCCGAGTCCTCCCCGACGAGGAACTGTACGACTACGTCTGTTCGACCTATGCGGTTCTTCAGGAGCACGTCGACGCCGCTGGCGACCGTGCGATCGCGGAGGGAGCCCCCTGGATCGAGCAGATCGGTGAGCGCCGACCCGACGACCTGGAGTACAACGCGGTATGGGAGAACGCGGTGCGCACCGTCGCTGCTGTGGCCCAGAACCCGGCGGTCGACCTGTCCGACCTGACGGCGATCGACTCCCCGGAGATACAGCACCGACTCGAGGCCGTCGCCGCTGCCAATCGCCGCCGCCGTGACCCGTTCGAGGGGCTCACCGAGGCGCAGCTCCGCAGCTACATGCGTAAGTGTGATCAGGCCATGGAGCAGATCAACATGACCGCCGTGATCGAGAACGAGGCCCTGCGCCAGGCTGAAGCATTCCCCGAGACCACCCGGACTCAGGGAGAGTGGGAACTTGCCGTCGAGCAGGCCGCACAGATCACCGCGCACCGCGAAGCTCACCAGGCCCTTGAGGACGCCCGTGCCGAGTACCAGGCCGCGATGGATGAATACACGGCCGCGCTGAACAGTCCGCGCATCGGTCGCGGTAAGCGGGTCGACGCAGCACAGGCACGACAGGAGGTGGCCCAGGACGCCATGAGGGCAGCACGAATCGCTGAATCCGGCGCAGACCATGGTCTTCCCCCGCGCAACAAGTGGGACGAGATTGTGGCCCTCGCCGGCAACACGGCCGAATGGGAAGCCCGCATGACCCACGCCAAGCGGGTCGACACCCGCGCCGTGGACAGTGCCCGCAGCAAGGTGGATCGCCGTGAGGCAGAACTGCACCTGTGGGGCGAACGCAAGAGCACCGCCGAAGCGTTGGCCGATTACCAACGTCAGACAGACCCGGAACTGTCTCGCAAGTACCTGCAGCGTTGGATGGACGAGTTCGCTGCCAGGCGTGCAGCGCGAGTCGCAGAGACCCCGGCACTGCGCCGCGAAACCCCCGGCGCAGCACCAACCGCTCCCCCGGCGACACCCTCGGACGAGAAGCCCGACGAGTCGCCGGCACCGCGCCGATCGCGGAAGCGTCAGGGTGGCTGGCGGGCCGTCGCCGCCAAACATGCCTCGCGTGATGCCCTGTACGGAACACCGGTGAGCACCGCCGTGCCCGAGCAGTCCGTCGAGTCGGTTGTCGCCGGTGTGCTGCAGGAGCTGGACATGGAAACTGACGGGTTCTCGGCGGCAACCACCCCGCGTTCTGCGCGGGAGGACGCGCCACAACAGACCGGCCCGGAGGAAGTATCCGAGCCGACCACACCACATCAGGAAGGACCAGCACTATGACCAACCGAGACACCACCAAGGAACTGACGTCGTTGATCCGCCATGCACGGCGGCAGCTCGCAGCAATCCGGGCGAGCAGGAGGAACTACGCGGCACCGGCAGTGTGGGCCAAGCGCTCCGGCGAGACGAACCGGACCCGGGCCAGGCAGCAGGTCGACTACCCCAGGGTGAACCCGGCGCAGGCGTCGCTGGCGGCGCGGTGGGCTGTGGCCGACGCCCGCCGGCAGTCCAATCCCGTCGTTGCCGAGCGTGCTGACCGTCAGCTGGAGCGCTACGGGGTGGACCCGGCCACTCTGGCGCGTGAGCGTGAGATCGCGTTCGACGAGGGGCAGCGCCAAGCCGAACAGCGCGCCGAGCGTGGGGACCACACGGTCGGTGCGCTTGTCGCCGCGACCGCAGCAATGGTCGTCAGCGCCGAGCTGTACGAGAATGCCTGGGAGTGGGACGAGCAGAGCCCCGAGGCATTCGACCAGACGATGGAACAGTGGCCGGAGACTGAAGTCGTCGCCGATGTGTCTGATCTGCCCGAGGTCACCGACGAGCAGACCGCGGAGCTGGACCAGGTGGAGCAGATCGAGATGGCGCAGATCCCCGAGGGGCTGTTCCCGTACACCATGGAGGAACAGCTGCAGTACGTCGACGCGAACGGTCTGTCGCAGGCCGGTGGCGGGGCGGCAGGGCCGCAGGTGGATGCCGGCCTGCAGGCTGCGCCCGCTGCAGGTCCGTCTGTCTAACCCTTATCCTGCCCTGTCGCTCCCTCCCCCCCCTATGGGAGCGGACAGGGCAGAACTGTGTGTGGCGTCGCCCATCGTCAGTCTCCGAAAGCTGAACCGTGATCACCTGTGGCAGCTGGGGGACACTACGTCTGACGGGTGATGATCTCTCTGGCCGGTCTCGCTCACGGTGGGACCGGTCGGGGTCCGGCTGATTTTCTACGCACTTGCCTGACGAGCGCGGCGTGCAGCCAGTTCGTCGACGGGCGACACTTCCGGTCCTGCGGTCTGTGCCGGGAACGCGGAAATATCGCCGGTGAGTTCCTGGACCAGGCCAGGCACGGCGATACCGAACACGCCCTGTCCCCCGGCGAGCAGGTCGACCACTTCGTCTGCCGATCGGCACTCGTAGATGGTGGTGCCGTCCGAGAACAGCGTCAACGACGCGAGGTCGGAGACGTCCCGGTCGGCAAGCTGGGCCAGTGCCTTGCGCACATTCTGCAGACTGATACCAGCCTTCAACAGCTGCCCGATGATCTTGATGATCAGAATGTCCCGGAACGAGTACAGGCGTTGGGTGCCGCTGCCGGCGGCGCTGGACACCGAGGACTCCACCAGGCCGGTGCGGGTCCAGTAGTCAAGCTGCCGGTAGGTGATGCCGGCGATCTGACAGACTGCCGGCCCCCGGTAACCCAACGTTGGGTTGGTCGACGGGCTATCAGTCTCGAACAACGCGCCTTGGACGGCGCGTGTGGTGCCGGTGGTGGTCATGGTGTCTCCCTCTTCCCCAGGGTCTCACACACGGATAATTACACTCTTGCCCGACAAACTTAGTGGACTGCGACCCTCCCCGAAACCCCCGCAGCTCGAACTAGACCTCAACCACCGGGAGATCGGAGCCGACAGCACCGCGCATTACGCTACCAGCAAGGTTGGCATGAGACAGGTCTGCGCCGGTGATGTCGCTTTCTCGGGCGTCGATGTTCTTCATCTCGACGTGCTGCATATCCGCGTTGAAGAACAGGGCGCGGACCAGCTTGGTCGTCCCGATGAACTTGGCCCCAGTGAGGTCGCAGTCAGTGAAGTTCGCTCCCGTGAGGTCGCAGTCAGTGAACACCGCACCGGGCAGTGCGGCACCAGTGAAGTTCGCGCCGGTGAGGTCGCGGCCGGTGAACTCAGCTCCAGCGAGATCTCGTCCGCTGAACTCGTGGGTCGTGGTCATGGTGCGCCTCCTTGGCAATGGTCCCCCGGGCTGGTCCCCGCTCCGGGGTTCTTTACCTGCCAATTATATCCGATCCTCTGCAGGGGGACCAGCATGTCAGGACCAGGAAACGACTGTAACCAGCCACTCCAGGCAGGTAGGGTAGGCGTAATCCCATCGGTAACACCATGAAGGCGACGACGAGCATGGCCATCAATCTCCGACCCACGATCTACGATCTCTACAGCGAGGTGTTTGCGTCCGGGCATTGGGAACACCAGACACGCCAACCAGATCTGCCGATGCCACTCGAGGTCGCCGTGCTCCGCGACGCTACGGGTGGCGCGGTCACCTTTATGCTGCGCGCCGGCGACGGTGCGCAGGAGTCCCGGGCGCTGGTCGACTGGCGATTCTTTGCTGACCACATGGCCCTCGACGGACAACCACTGGCGGTCGGCGCACTCGATGTAACCGAGATGGGCGCAGCCGAGGCGGGGCAGGCGGTCAATGATCAACTGTGGCAGCAGGTGTACTCCCAGCAGCAAGTCGAGCAGAAGCTCCAGAGCAGCTCTACTACACCGGCCGAGATGTTCCACCATGAGCTGGAACTACTGTCGGGCCAGTACGGCGTAGAATTCTCCCCCTTGCCCGACTCGATCTACGAAGATCCAGCAGGGAGGTTCACCATCGGCCGTCGGCAGCTCGACGTCGTTATGGACCAGGCCCCGGACGCCGGGAACGGTCAGCTGCAGTGGACGGCCTACAAGTCGGCCGGGACCGCCACAAACCCTCCCGTGCTGGGAGGTACTGACTCAATGGAGAGTATGCGCGAAGCTGTCCGTCCGTTGGTTACCGAGATGGGCACTGAGGCCCTTTCCGAGATCACAGCGACCGCGCCAAAAAGGCCGGCTAAGAAGCCCCGTCCGACAATGCTTCGATCCGCAGATCTTCGAGGGTTGGACTTGGCTTACGCGAATCTTGCCGACGGCGTCTTCGACAAAAGCTACGCGGTCGGGATCGACCTCAACGGGTCCAATCTGCGAAACATCAGCGCAAAGAACCTCAATGCGGACAAAGCTCGGATGCTGTGGGTCAGGGCAGAGAACTCCGACTTCACGAAGGCCCGACTCAACGGAGCCCACCTGGCACACGCGCACCTCGGGCGTGCCCAGCTGCGTCAGGCTGGCCTGCAGGGCACCACCCTGGTTGATCTGCGGGCAGACCGGGCTGACTTCACTTTGTCGAATGCAACCGGGGCGGATTTCCGCGGGTCGTCACTGGAGGGGACACGTTTCGACTCCGCCAAGTTGCAAGGGGCCCAGTTCACCTCGTCTCAGGCGAGGTGGGCCAGTTTCGTCATGACAGACTGTCGTAATGTCGACTTCCGGCACATGGATCTGCGTGGTGCCGATTTCACCGACGCCGACCTGGACGGGGCGAACTTCACCGGGGCACGATTGACTGACGCGATCTTTGACGGTGCCCAGGTCAGTAGCTCGACAAGGATCTCCGGAGCAGACCTGGCCCCGGAGCAGCAACAGACGGTTTCTGGAACACCCCGAGCCCCGTGGAATGTGTCCATCACCGGGTCACTGGACGATATGCGTACAGTGACGAAACCTGCGGTTCCAGAACACGCAAAGGATCTGTGGAAGTCGTTGTCGCCACAAGCGTCCAGCAGTAGTGCGGAAACGTTGAGGGAGTCCTGGCGCAGCTCCATCTCCATGACCACTCCCCCTACATCTTCTCCCGAAGCGACAGCCAGCGTTGGACGAGAAGGTGCTGCTGCGGGCACTGTCCCGTTGTACGAGCACACGATGGAGCAGCAGCTCGAAGCCACCGCCGACGGTGTCACCGGGGACACGGAATCACCGGAGCAGTCGCCGTCAATGACCCCCGATAACGCACCCAGCCCAACGGCGTAAGGACGAAACCCGTGAACCAGTTCCTCGGCTAGTTGATCAGTGGTGGTGATCGGGGTAGGCAGCCACGGGGTGCGTAGTCCCCGATGAGGTTGCTTGTGCAGGAGACCGGGCCGACGGGGCCTACGTTGCTTTCTGCTTGTCAACAGCTGCCCGGGGGTCACCTTTCGGGTAGGTCGCCCCGAGGGTCGGTGACGGGCCGGTGGCGTTCGTCATGGGACCGTTCGGAGACATGATCACACCGAGGTGGTAGTCGAGGACTTGCCGGAACCATGATTCCAGCACGTTGGGGTCTTCCTGCCTCCTGGCGACCTCGAACGTCCGCCACATGATCTCCATGCGCATCACGACCTCGGGATAGCGCCACCAGTCCGGGTCCCAGCGAACAGATCCACCGGATTGCTGCGATACCTTGCGGCTGATCGTCGGGCCGATGAGCTTCACCACGAACTCGCTGAAATCGGCGAACAGCGGCTTGGGAGCTTCACCCTCGGTATCCGCTGCTTTCCCTGCAGGGGCAGCTTCATCAGGTGCTTGTCCTGCTGGTTCGATGGTCTCGTCGAGATCGTCGTCGTATCCGTCGTCGTATCCGTCGTCGGTGGTCATACTGTCTGTGCCGTCCTCTCGGTCTGACCGTCGACTTGCGCAGCGCGGGCCAGTTCGTCCTGCAGCTCCTTGTTCTTGAAGATGAAGTCCTTCTTCACCAGGATGGGCCGGTTACCCGGCGACTGGATCACGGCCAGCTCCTTGGGCAGGGCCGCGAGGTCGGACACCTCGAGGATCTTCTCGCGCTGGGTGTTCGTGGAGTACGACGGGCCGCTGGAACTGCTCGATCTGGAGGAATACGTCACGTCGTGCTCGCCGACCTTGTTGGACAGCTCCCCCAGGTAGTTGTCGTCGTCGACGTTGCCGCCGTAGTAGCGGATCGCTGACGAGGATTTCAGGGCTTCCCAGCCGTCCGGGCCCCAGACGTTTCGAGCCTGTGCCGGGGACTGCAGAATGGTGATCGGGATGATTCCGCGGGAACCGAAGTGGCTGTACTGCTTGGGCAGTTCGCCGAGCTTGCAGATGTTCGCCGCCTCATCGAGGCAGGCAAGAAGTGGGACCGGAAGTCGCCCGCCGTGGTCGTTGGCGACGTCGACCGCTTCCTCCAGAACCTCACCGGTCAGGGCGGTGACCAGACCGGCAGCAGACCCGATTCCCTCCAGCGACAGGGCGTACAGGGTCTCGGTGGAATCGGGGAAGTTCCGCGGGATGAACTCGGTCAGCTCGGTCTCGTGCAGGCCCGGGGCGGCGTTCTTGGTCACCAGTCCGGAGTCGTCGGTGCCGAACTGCACGCGGTACTTGGGTGTGACGTACTGGGCGAACCCGTTATGGGTGAGCAGGCCGACAGGTTGGCGGGCGAAGCCGATAACACCGTCGCGCTGCTTGGCATCCATCGTCTGAATCGCCTGCAGGTCCGCGGCCGGGTCGGGGAACCCGTGACCGACGAGCAGGTCCAGGGGCACGCTGGTCTGAATGTCCTTGAGCCAGTCGTAGACGTGCTTGAGGTCTCCCCCACCGAGGGCGGCAGCGAGGATGAGTACCGCGAGCAGTTTCTCGCCCTCGTCCTGAAAGTATTTGTTCTGCTGGTTGGCCTCGGCGGAGTTGCCGGCGCCGGTGGACAGCCAGCCGGTGAGTTTCAACGCACTGGGCATGTCGTGGACCCGGCGCAGCGGATTCCACCACATGTTCGTTGCTCCGGCGACGTTCTGCGGGTCAAAGCACCAGATCGCACCCTTGGTCCTGCGGAAGTCCACCGTGTCGTCGTAGATGTCGGGCTTGTTGCTGGTGGTGATCACCGCACCAGGTGCAGTCACGATTGCCGGCAGTGCGACGGCCGTGGTCTTGCCCATGCGAGGTCCGGCGATAACCAGCATCGTCGATTCCCAGTCCAGGTACACCGGTTTGTTGCCGACCATGGTGTAGCCCAGCAGCACACCACTAATGGCCCTGGTCGCAGCCAGGGTCGGTGTGAGCTTCTTTCCGGTCGCCGTGGCGTCCTTTTCGGTAATGTGCTGCAGACGCTTGGGGTGGCCCATCTCCCGTGCGGCGATGCGGTAGGGCTTCAGGTCGTCCTTGAACAGGCGGCGCAGGAAGATGATCACCGCGACCAGGGCCGCGAGGACCAGGACGGCAACGACGGTCGCGCCGATCGACCAGCGGACCTTGCCCGTGGCAACGCCCATCGGCCACCCTGCGGCGTCCTGCCCTGGGGTGGCGACAGCGACACCGAGTGCCCCGGCACCCCAGATCGCCACCAGCGCCAGCAGGATGATCAGCCGGGGGTCGGAGAACGGTGAGTGACCACCTCGTTGTGTGACAGCCATGGTCTCTCCCCTACTCCGCGTCCTCGTCGGCGTCTGCCAGTGCGTCGACGTCCACTGCGTCCTCGGATTCGTCGGTGTCGACCTCGAGGTCGGTTTCGACCAGCTCGGCAAACTCGTCGTCGGTGACCGACTTCAGCGACCGGTAACCGGTGGCCTCGGCCATGGCCACGGCGCGATTGTCAGCGTCGTCGACAGTGACGTCCACCGCGATGCCGTTACGGGCACCCCGCGACCGGAGCATAGGAACGTCGAGGTCAGGGCAGGTGGTGGTTAGCCACAGGCACACTTCGTCGACCTCGGCAGCTTTCCGCGCCTTGAACGCGGTGTAGATCGCTTTCTCGGCGACGGACTGCTCGGCACTGACAAGATCGCCAGGCTTGCGGATCTTGTCGTCGTTCCAGAACTGGCCGAACCACGTTCCGATACCGTCGGCGTCGACCAGGGCGAACGATGCCTCGGAACCATCGTCGCTCTCGGCCGCGGCCGACCACAGGCGAACCACCGGCAGGGAGTCCTTGCACTCGGCAAGCTCGGCTGCTTTCTCTGCGACCTCGGCGTCGCGCTCTTCGCGCTCCACGGCGCGCAGCGCGGGGTAGTTCACGCCGATCTGCTTGAGTTTGGCACTGAGCTTGCCCATGTCGTTGCGGGTGTCGATCTCCAACTCGGTAGCGATACCGCGAACCTCGGCGGCGGTCGTAGCGGCCTGGAAGCGTCGGCGATTGTCGGGAACCGTGACTAGTCCCTCGATCTGGTCGAACTTCGCCTTATCCTCAGCGGACAGTTTCTTCTTCGTTGCAGTCATTTACTCTTATCTCCTTAGCGTCAACGAATGGTTGACTACGTAGAAAATCACGCAATCCGTTAGCAGAATTCCGGTAGTCAATTCTACCCGACGAATGCCCATCCCCAACCGACGTCCTTGAACGTTCCCTCGTTAGTCTCGACGATCTCGTAGAACTTCAGCAGGTCGAGCTTAGTCTTACCGATAGCCGGTGAGCTCAGGGACGGCGAAGCGTACACCCGGTAGGTGGTGTCGCCCATCATGGAGTTCACCGTGGCCGGGTCTGTGGCGGTGGTGGCCGTGACGGCGGGGGTCAGGCCGGCAGTCAGGGCGATGCCGACGGCTACTGCGGTAGAGACTGACTTCTTGCGGGTCATGATCTGGTTCCTTTCTGGGATGTGTCGGGAGGTTGCGGAGTGTCTCGCTCAGAGGGGGACCGCGTGGAGTATCAGCTCGCATGGTGGGGCGTCCTTTCCGCAGGGTTCAGGCTGCGGCGAGTCCGCGCTGACCCAGCGCAGAGACCGCGATGTTGTTGGTTCCGCAAATCGCCAGGAACGCATCGACGACCTGCTCGTCCACGGTCTCTCGTACTGGGTTGTTGAACCGGCCGAAAATCTCTTCCAGTACCCCACCGTCAGTCCTCGGGTCGTAGGCGATGTGGAAGTTCACCACCGGCCGGCTCCCCGGGTCGAGAACAGCCCCCAGAAGTGAACTGTGCAGGTACCGACTGTGACCGTCGATGCAGTTACTCATCGCCAGCGCCCACTGCGACAACGTGTGCTCATCGTCAGCGATCACAACGTGATACCCGTCCGGCAGTGCAACGCCGTCGAAGTAAGGCCGGGTGCGCTGCATCCAGTCCGCGGTTAATTCGTTGGCGAGCTCACGTCGCCGCTGTTCCTCTTGCCGTTCACGTTCCCAACGCCCATCTTCCAGCCGGTTCAGCTCCGCGATGTAGTGCTCCTTGTCTGCCATCCACTGCTCACGCGAGACCTGCTGGTCCTGTGGCAGATACGTGTTGTAGCTGTTGCGCGCCTGCTCGAAGTACTGTTCTTCGGCCAGAACATCTGCTGTTGCTGCCGAACGAGACCGTCCAAGACGATGTGGCAGCTTCGGCAGGTGCAGGATCAGTTGTTCCAGATCACGGATCGTCCGAATGTTGCGCTGGCCTCGGATAGCGACTGCCCCGGCCAGGGTGGTGATGTCCCGACCCGTCCGGCACATGTGCGGCCATGTCCAGCACACGCTCTGCGGATCATTCCGGGTCTCTGCCAGGAGGCGACGCAGTAGCGGCTGCGGCAGCTGCCGTAGCACCCGGCGCATGTCTTTGCGTTCAGAAGTGTCCATGCCGATCATGGGGAATGACTTATGGGTACTGAGTGAGCGCAGGGCATCAATGATCCAGTCGATCGGGACCAGGCCCCTGTAGGTCCACAGATGATCCAGGAGCCTTACTTTGTCGGCGAACACCTCCAGGCCGTTGAACTCTTCGCGTGTGCTGGGTGCCAGCAGTTCGGTCACCGCACGAGTCATTGACTTGCGGTAGCGGGTGATGCCGAACAGTTTCTTGACTGCCTCTGCCCAACTGCTCGCATCGCACAGGGCGTTGCGTACCGGTGGGGTGCAACGTTGGACCAGATCCCGGACGGTGACTTCGTCGCCCATATCCTGGGCCATTCGGGCCAGCAACAGCCACCGATCGGACATGTCTGAGAAGTCGCCGCAACGCTGTGTGACCTCGCGGGAGACCACACGGCGTAGTTTCCTCCGGTGGGCGGTGGCGTTCGGGTCGTCAACTGGGTCGACCAGTCTGCCGACAGCGGTGGACAGGTCTTTGGCGGTGTAGAGGTAGCGGCTGTGTGGGGTGGAGGAACCGCTGCGCTCGCGGCACATGATCAGTCCGGTGGCGGTGGCGGTGATTGTCACTGACTGAGTTGCCATCCAGGTGGCGAAAACCTTGCCCGAGGCCCGGCGACGCACCATTCGGTAGTTTGTGGTCGCGGTCACCGTCTTGTCGGTGACGTTGACGGTGTATCGGATGCGATCAAGAACAGTGGGATGTCCATTAACCAGCAGGCTCGGCACGTCTGATTCGTCGAACAGCTCACTGGAGTCATGACTATTGATCCGCAAGACGCAGTGCTTGTTATCTGTCGTAGAGACAGTCATCGTAGGCAACTCCTAATCCTCGAAGCGTTCGGCTTTCCAGTGCCCGTCCTCGGCAACCAGAGTCACGGTGTACTCGGTCTCCGTCATGGTCGACCGCGATCCGTCGGGGTATCTGAGGTCTTGACGCACGGTGGCGACAACCGTGGCTTCGGTGTCGGAGCCCTCGGTGGTCTCGGTGTCGAGGACGAACCCCTTGACCGTGGCGTTGGCCGCAGCCCACCCCTCCCACTGCTCGGGTCGGCGGTCCATAGCCTGTTCTGATTCGGGGTCACGGGCCAGTTCCTCCAGCTGTCCAGTCAACGACTGTTCGACGAACGTTCCGGGCAGGCTGAACGGGGACGCCTGGTTTGCCGGCGTCCAGGTCGTCAACGTGGTGGCGACAGCTTGGGCAGCGCCGGCGGGTGAACCGGTGACCGGGTCGATGTGCTCGTGGTCGTCGGAACCGGTGTGCTCGTGGCCGGGGTCGGACTCGGAGTCGTCGGAGCAACCGGTCAAGCTCAGGCCGGCGAAAAGTCCGATAGCGCAGGTTGCAGTGATCCAGCGGCGGGTCGGGGTCATGGTTGCCATCACCGATCACCCACGATGGTGTCGCGGATTTCCAGGTTGTCGATTCTCCATCCCTCCGGGGAATTGTGGACGCGGACCTGGCCGATCAGCGACAGGACATGACGACCGCCGGTGGGATCGTCGGGGTATCCGGTGGTCATGTCGATGGTGACCACGCGGGAGAAGTCCGTGGAGGTGTCGGCCGGGTGGGTCTCGTTGGTGATCTCCACACTCGGGTAGAACTGCAGGCCGCGCTCGCCCCAGTCCTCCCAGTCCCGGCCACCCAGGGCCACCAGGGTGGTCAGGCGGGGCTCGTTGTCGCGCAGATAGGTGTTGTTCCATGCGCTCGACGCCCGGGTGAACGCCTGGAACTGCGACGAATCCTCGGCGGGAATCCAGGCGAAGGACGCTTCCAGGCCGCCGACGAGAACCGAGGCGGGATCGTCGTCGTCGATCGGCGTGCTGTCCGGGGTGGTCTTCAGCGCGTCAGCGTCCAGGGGGACATAGGAGGTGTCGGCCAGGTCGGTGCCCGACCCGACCTGTGGCACGGTCTCGGAGGTGTCGGGAGCCTGGGTGGCCGGTGGCGTGGTCACGGTGGTGTCCTCGTTGTCGTTGGAGCTGCAGCTGGTCAGTACCAGGCCGACGGCCAGTGCCGTGGCTGCGGTGGCCAGCAGGTGGCGGCGGGTGGGTGTGGTGGTCGTCATGAGGTCTCCTTAATGGTGCGCACGGCGACGATGTCGCCACCGTCGGAAATCGGGGCTTCCTTGACCACGTCACCCTCGGTGGGGGCGTGGATCATCGTGTCGGCGTCGACCGCCAGGCCGACGTGTTGCGGGTCGTCTGCGCCGTTGAAGAACACTAGGTCGCCGGGTTGAATGTCGTCCTTGTCCCGCTCGGTGAGCAGACCGGAATTCATCTGGGAGGTGGTGTGGTGGTCCAGTTTCACCGCGCCCTCACTAGCGACGGCGTAGGCGTGCATGGTGAGCCCGGAGCAGTCGAAACCGCCGTCGGTCGGGCCGTTCCAGTCGCCCCCGCCCCAGACGTAGGGCTGACCCTCCTGTTTGCGGGCAGCGTCGATGGCCTTGGTGGCGAACTCGGTGGCGTCGATCGGGGTGTCCCCCGACTCGCCGGCAGTGATGTCGCAGTCCAGGTCGGTAGGGTCAATGTCGCCCTCCGTTTCAAGCAGGATGTCCGCGAGGTCTTCCCACTCCTGGTACTTGGTGCGCAGATCCTCACGGGGGCGTTCGACGTTCGCGGCGATCTCCCATGGCTCGGTGTTGGTGTCCACGCCCTCGGCGGTGTCATAGAACCAGGCGATGTGAGTGTCGCGGTCCATCGCCTCGTCGACCTCCATATTCATCGGCGTCTGGATCTGGAACAGACCGACCGAGGTGGCGTCGCCGGGGGTCACACCGTCATTCGGGAAGTTCAGCGATTCGGGGACCGCCCTCGAGGCCAACATGCGGTAACCGGATTCCGGGCCTGCGGCCATGAGCGCGGCCTTGATGACCTTCTCGTCGGCGTCCTTGCCCTTGCCGACCGAGATAATCGCCCGGATGTTGTTGAGCTGTCGCTCGTCCAGGGCAGACACATCGTTGGGGACACCCAGTGCCACGTCCTCACCCGGGGAGGTGTACTGGCCGGATTCCCCACCGGAGTCCGGTGCCGATCCGCCGTCGCCGGAGTCGCCGGAGTCGCCGGAGTCGTCGGAGTCGTCGGAGTCGTCGGCACCGGAGCTGGTGTCCCTGCTTCCGCCGTCGGCCAGCAGCTCTTCCAGCATCGGTTGCGGGTCGATGGGGGTACCGCCACCCAGGCGCGTTCCGTTGTAGAACTCGAAGTGGAGATGCTCGCCGGTACTCTGGCCTTCGTTGCCGATGCCGGCGATGTGGTCGCCGGCTTTGACCTGGTCGCCGACGGAGACCTTGATCTGGTCGGCCCGCATGTGGCCGTAGACGGTGGAGTGCTGTTCGCCGTCAATCTGGTGGTCGATGATCACCCAGTTGCCGAACCCATCGGCGGGGCCGGCGGCCATGACCTCGCCGTCGGCGAAGGCGTAGATAGGTGTGCTGTCGGGACCGGCGTAGTCGACACCGTTGTGCGAGGCACCCCATCGTTCACCGAACCCGGAGGTGAACGTGGTGGCGTCCGGGTCGGTCGGGAATGCCAGACCCTCGGAGTTGACCACTCCACTACTGCCGCTGCTGGTGCCCCCACCAGGGGTGCATAGGTTTCCGCCCTGGTCGTCGTCGTCCAGAATGACGACGACGAGGACCACCAGGGAAACCACGGCGAGCAGCGCGAGGACAATCTTCTTCATCAGACCGCAGAGCCCTTCAGTCGAGCTTTCAGAAGGTCGTTCTCCTGTCGCAGCTCAGCGACGGTCTTTTCCAGGGCGGTGGCACGGTCACGGGCTTTCTGAAGATCCGCGAATGTCGGGGGCAGCAGTGCGCCGTCCTCTTCTGCCCAGCGGGCGACCGTGGCACGCGACGGGCCCAGGTGCTCATGGACCATGTCTCCGGCTGCACGGCGGTTCAGCCCGCCGTTGATGATCAGTGAGACGTAGTAGGCGACGGCTTGCTGGCGCTCGCCGTCGGTGTAGCGACCCTCGAAGCTCACGACGGCACCGCCTGGCCCTGGGTCGTGGCGTACAGGTGGTCGAAGCGCTTGTTGGTGTTGTGCAGATCCAGGCTGATTTCGGTCGGGGTCAGCACCGTCTGCAGCGGAATGCCCGGGGCACCGTCCTTGGAAGCCTTGAGCATGAACCGGCCACGTCCGGGGGGCGTTGCCTTCTTCCCGCCGGTGCGGGAACGCTTCGGGGTTGCGCCGCGGGACCAGGACACCACGCGGGTGGCTTCCTCCGGGGAGAAGCGCAGGGTGTTCTCGAGCAGGCGGATTTCCTCGATCGGGAGTCCACCGCAGGCGACCACGCCGGCGCGTTCGATGAATCCCATCGCCTTTTTCCGGTCAGCTTCGGTCGGCAGAGCTTCCATGTCCTTAGAGGTGTGTGTGATTTCATACACCGCCGCACCATCTACGCGATTAAGTCTCGTAAGCTCGTCCACACGATCTACTAAGCCTACTCCCACAGAAAGGGTCTGCCACATCTCGTCCAGCGTGATGGCGAAGTACCGCTGTTCCTCCAGTCCGCAGTCCGCCAGGATGTTGCAGGCTTCGATAGTTCCGAATCCGTCTGACCAGGCCGAGAGAACCACAGCGGCCTTCATGGCATCGTCACCCTTGGCGACGGCCGACACGTCGATGCAGACCGCGGTAGCGTCGATGTCGATGTGCGTGGTGGTGTGGTCGGCGAAGATACGACCAGTTGCGCCGTCCGTGAGGGCGTTAAGGCTCAGCATAAGATCATCGACGCGATAGTTCCACTGCTCGTCATTGCGGGCTCGTGCCTTCCTCTTGAGCGTCTCGCTGGGATTGTCCAGCCAGTCGATGAGGTCGTAGAGCAGCGGTGGGTTGTCGGCGTCATAGTTGCCGGTCTCGTACATTTCGGTCAGTGCGGCCGAAATCAGCATCACTTCGTAGTCGGCGACGGTGCCCGACCGCCCCATGGAGACCAGGGAGGCGACCATCTGCACCTGCTGGTGGTGCACGCGCTGTTTGGTGGCGTCAATGACGTCGTACATACCGATCGAGCGCAGGTGGTCGGCATTGGCTTCCAGTCGCGGGACGATTCGGCCGAGGGCACCGGGGTCCAGCGGGTTGATCGATCCGGCACCTGCACCCAGGGTGATCACCTGGCCCTGGACCTGCTGGGTGAAGCCGACGTACTCGGCCTTGATGTCACCAGCGATGATCGGGCAGTGCCCGCGGGCAACGTGATTGGCGAGGATCTTGCGGATGAACGTGGACTTGCCCAGTCCTGGCAGGCCGAGGACGAAGCAGGAGGGGTTGGCAATAATGTCTTCCTCGAACCACGACAGGGCGTCGAAGCCAATGTCGACGCCGGTAACGACGTGGCGACCGATCGGGCCACCAATCATCGGTGCCGGGGCACCGACGACGTTGGGCGTCCAACCGGCGGCAAGCGAGGTCGCGGTCTGCCAGCGGCGCAGTTCACCAGCGGCACGGACATGGCCGGAGCCCAAACCCCGGTAACCGTGCTTGCCGGCGACTTGGTAGGCGTCGTCGAACGCGGGCGAGGCGATACCGTCCCGGTCCCGGGCCAGGCGCTCCATGCGCTTGACCCGCTCCGAGTTGGCCCGCTTCCAGCGGGCCAGAGCCATGCCGGAGTCCTGCCAGAGCTTCGGGGCGTCGAGTTCCCCCGCCAGGATCTTCTCGTACAGGTCGGCGTACCGGGCATCATCTTCGGCGCTGAACTTGGACCCGGAGGTCTTGGTGAGCATTCCCATGATGTGTCTCCTTGTCTACTTGTCGTCCAGCTTCGGGCTGCGCTCGGCCAGTGCGATGTGCTGGAAGCCGAGAACGCCGATACCGAGTCCGGCCATTGCCCCGGTGCGTTGCCGGCCACGCATCCGGCGCATGGCAAGGGCGATCGACGGGGAAGAGTCGAATGCGGCGCGAAGCACACCGTCGGCAATCTCCGACAGATCTCCCAGCTCACCGGTGGTGGTGACGATGGCCCACCGGCGGCCGCGGCCGGTGGTCATGTCCTCGCCGGTTCCCTCCGGCTGGACGTAGGGGCGGAAGAATCGGGTCCGACGGAGAATCGCGGAATCGTCCTCCCAGTCCTCCATGATCCCGTCGAGCTGGTCGGCGACCTCCGGGCGGCTGATGTCGACGCTAAAGCAGGCGACCCGGCGGTGATCGTTGATGATCAGATCCTCAATGGAGTTGTTCAGGTCCACTTTCCTCAGATCGTCCCAGGTTCCGGGTGCACCGGTCAGACCCTGGTGCGCGAGGTTGGCCACGGTGGCGGCGTCCAGGGGACGCACGGGCAGCTCAAGTGATTCTGCCCGCTCGTACAGTTCGGCCTGTCGCAGCGAGACGTCGGTCACCAGCTGGGAAATGTCCTTGCGCTGGGTCTTGCTCACCGCCCGGAACGTCGTGGCGATCCGGGGGGTGGTGGCGGTACCGCCGGTTTCGTCGATGGTGCAGGTGGCGACCATGCGGTCCATCTTTGCGATTGCGTCCTCCCACTCGCGCCAGGCTGACTCACGCACCGTGCCGGGGGTGTCGAGCCCCATGTTCACGGTGACTTGGTCGTGGGGCTTGTCCACCACCAGGCCGGTGGTCCAGCCACGCACGTCGGTTTCCTCGGCGACGGTCAGGTCGCGGATCTCCGGGATGTTGCCGCCGGAGCGCGGGGCTACCAGGTCGGCCAGTGCTGTGAAGACTCCCATGATGGTCCTTTCTCTTGGTCGGCGAGGTTCTACTGCAGGAACTTCGGGATGGTGTTCTGCATGGACGGGGTCTGACCCATGCCCATGCTCATGGCGAATCCGACGTCGTGCATGTCCTTGTATTCCTCCAACTTGATCGAGGACTGGGCGGCTGCCTGTTTGACTGCGGAGCGGGCCTTGCGGCCGTCCTCGCCGGGGGCGATCGTGGCGGTGAACAGGGCACTGCGCAGACCCAGCTGGGCACCGCGGGCAACTTCCTGTCGGGCACGGTTGGTTTCCTCGGCGCGGACGGACGACCCGATCTTGGTGATCTTCTTTGACGAGTTCATGCCGGCCAGGGCGTCGGTGTATTCCTTTTCGACGGTCTTGGTGCCCTTGTCTGCGGAAATCGGTTCGTAAATCAGGCACAGGCGTCCACGCGGCACGTTCGCGTTGTTGGACGCCAGTGGCTTGAGTACCCGGTCCTCGAACGTCGATGCCGGGGCACCGGTCATCTCCCAGGTCACCGAGTAACAGGACTCGTGGTACCAGCGGTCCCTAGCTTCCAGGGCCCAGGACGCTCCCGAGTCCTCCCAGCGCATACCGTGTTCCTTGCCCTCCACCCGGGCCTGCTCGAACAGCACCTCGGTGGACGGGTCCACGAAGCTGTGCTTACGGGCCACCACAGCTTCGTAGTCCATCGGATCGGCCTCGATGCCCGCCCAGCTCAGTTGCGGGTACACGTTAGGCAGGGTGTAGTCCAAGTTGGTGATGAAGCTGTCGTCGCGGGGACCGGAACGACTGACCGCGTAGGTGATTGCCATGTGGGCTTCCAGTTCGCCGCCGGACTGCGACAGTCCGGTGGCCGACTCCATCTGGATCTTGCGGATCAGCTCCGGGGCGTCCTCACTGGTCTGCGTGGTCACCTCACGCTCTGCGAGCTGCCCGGTCGCCGGGCGGGTCGACAGCACGGTCACGGCACCAACCACATCACCGGCCAGGCTGAGTCCGGCTTCAAACCGGCCCCAGTCCGCGGTGTTGTTGTCACGCTCGGAGCGAGTACGATCCGTATCTCCCGACAGCAGCAGCGACAGGAAGATCGTTGCCCGGTTGTTCGCCCGGTCCACCATCAGTGCGTAGGGACGGCCGGTGGAGTCCTCCGACCTGACAAGCTCTGGACGGGCCAGGGCACCCTGTGGTCGGTATTCACCACCAGGCACCCGGGAGTCCGGGCCGGACACGTACAGGTTCTCGCCACGCTTGCGGGCCGTCCGGCTCTTCCACCCGAGCCAGAGGTTCGCCGCGATGGTCCGCGGCCCGAAATGGTAGTGGACAAGTCCTGTCATCACACCGCCGATAACACCGACAGTCAATGCCATACGGCCAGAACCGAGGTTGATCAGAAATGCGGTGATCAGGAACGTTGCGCCGACCATGATGGTGACGCGCATCGACAGGCCACCCAGGCCGGTTTTCTGCGGCGGACGGCCCAGGGTGTACGTCCTAATCTCCTGAGCATCTTCGGTATCAGCAGCCATGGTGGTTCTCCTGTTCTCTGCGGGTGATTATTGAAACGCGCTCACATCGTCCGGTTCGCCTCATCGGGTGACCTGCCCGGGGTGTCCTGCGCTTCCCAGTGAGTCATCGGAGATGTTCTGCACGGTGTGCGCATGGTGGGAGAAACCGCGGGTGCCGTTCTGTGCTGCCCGTCCTGCGATCTTCGACCCGCCGGCCACAGCGGTCAGCACAGCCCCGGCACCGCCGGTGGCGCGGCTCATACGCCCACGTCCTGCACCCTTGGGGCCACCTGCAGCGGTCGGCGCGCTTGACGCCCGTGCGCCGGTGGTTTTCGTTGCGCCCGCGGCCGTGGCTCCCGTACTTGGGGCCTGCGTCGCACCGCCGCCATCCCCGCCACTAGGTCCACCGCTCGGACCTCCGGTGGTGCCGGAGCCTGTGGGGCCACGGCCACTGGAGCCACCGGAGCCGACGCCGCTCCCCGTCGCTGCCTTGCCCGCCATGCCGGACAATGCCTTACCGGCACCGCCGGCGAGCCCGCCGGTGAGGGCCATGGCTCCTGCAGTGGCCGCACCGGTGGCGGCTGCCATTCCTGCACCGACGGCCGCGGAATTCCCACCTCCCATCGAACCCACCATCGGGACGATGATCTTGGCGACCATGATCACGGAGAAGCCTGCGATACCGACCACCAGCATTCGGGTGACCGTCCACATCAACCCTTGTTCGTCCTCGTTCTCCTTGCCGGAGATCCAGAAGGCGACGACGTAGATCAATGCGGCCAGGGGCTTGAAGGCGATCAGGGCGATTACCCAGTTCTTCATGGAGCTGAGTGCGGCCTTGCCCCACTCGGTGGCCGTCAGTCCGGCGAACATGGGTAGCAGTCCGATCATCAGTGGGAGCAGCAGTGTTCGTGCGGCCATGGCGATCATCTGGGTCATTGATCCAATGAACGTGAACAGTGCCAGGGCAAGCATGAGGATTGGTCCCGCCACGCTTTCTCCCAGGTCGGTTCCCGCCAGGAAGGTGTCCGCGTCGGTGACGCCGAATCGGGACATGATCTTCTCGGAGAGTGCGTCGCCAGTTGCGATGGCACCGAATATGCCGCCTGGGACCAGGACTCCGTAGATAGCGATGTTCCAGAACATCTGACCGGCGTCCTCGATGCCGTCGGCCAGTCCTTGCCGTCTGCTCCAGGCTATTCGGGCTCCGATGATTGCCAGGTTGATTGTGAATCCGGCTATTGCGAGGTACCAGACGATGTTTCGGACGCCCTCGGACCAGTTGAACATGTCGACGGAGTCGAAGCTCATGTCCATCCAGAACGTCATCATGGTCTGGATGATCTGCGTGTGCCCCTCAATGACGGACTTGACGAACTTTCCGATCGGGTCGTCCCAGAATTCACTGGTGACTTTCTCAATTGCCAGTTTGGGATCGTCCGAGGCAATCGAGTCCATGCAGAAGCCACTCTCGACAGCGTCAGTGACTCCGTCAGGCAGGTTATCCGCAAGAAACCGAGCAACGGTGCCCTCTCTGGTCTTGTCTTCATCCATGCACTCGGCGTGCAGTCGGTCCCATTCGTCCTGAAGCTCTGTATCTTGAGCTTGCACGGTGCCTACCCCGAGGATCAACACCGCCATGAACATGAGGGTGAGTCGCCGGAGGGCCTTTAGAACGTCCATCGTGTCCAGCCCTCAATGTTGTCGATGGCCAGGGGCGAGTTCTTCACAGAATCGAGTTGCAGTTTCCAGTCATCGTCTTCCCACACAGCAGCCATGCGCAGTGCGGTGTACTCAGGGTCCGAGAGTCGTTCACCGGAATCAGAAAAGTCTTTGGTACGGGCCACGTCGAAGACGATGTAGTCGTTGGAGCAGCTGGTCACCCGGTATGCCGCTGGAGCGATCTGCTTCATTGCGGCATCTTCGGGGTCGACTGGACTTGTATCGCGATCCTCTTCCTCGAGAGAGCTTTCCTGCTCGTCGGTAAGGTCGACGTGATTTTCAAGAATGTCTAATCCGACTTGATCAGTGCGGTTCATCAGAGTCCAGTAGTTCCATACGGCAAGTACCGCACCTCGCGGAGACTTTGAATAGCCGGTCGGCACACCATCATCCACTTGTGAGGGCCCGTCTTCGGTCGACCACAGGGTGACTGGCAGTGTTCCTTGAATGGAAACATCTGCAGGGGTGGTCTGCTCATCATCGGAGCACACGTCCCCGGAAACTTCACGAGCGTTCCCCAAGGACTCACCAGCCGGGTTGTTCGGCGTCATTACCCGGCGACCGAGATAGTCCTGGGTGGGAGTGTCGAAACCCGTTCCGCCTGTGGTGGCGGGAGTGTCGTCAGTGTTCTCTGGAGCAGTCGCCTCATCGGAGGTTCCGGCCGCACCATCGGTCCCCGCCTCGTCGGCGGAGTCGCCGCCGACGACCTTGGTAAGAACAACGGTGACCACGGCCACCACGACGATGGCTCCGACGATCCAGAGCCAGCGTGCCTGCTTCGCTTTGCGTGTCTCGGTCATTCATCTTCCTTTCCTGCGGAGAACTCCGTGAATCCGTCCATGGAGTCGATCTGGGCCGGGGTCACACCGGCTTCCTGCGGGGCGGGGACCACCCGCCAGTCGTCGTTGATCCAGTTCACCTGCACCGGGTAGGCCAGCAGTCCCGATTCCGGGTAGTCGGTGGCGAGAACGACGACCGCGCTTTCATCGGAGTAGTTGTCCACCCGGAAGCCCTGGAACGTCGGTGCCTGTTCCGGGTCGACCTCACCGTCGACGGTCGCCAGGGTGCGGCCCTGGACCCATTGGTCGCGTCCCTTACCGGGTGCGAGAGTGTAGGTGGACACATCGGCGTACTTGTCGTCGCCGGCAAGCGCCATCTGTGCCTGGGTGTTCATGGCCGCCAGAACCGCTCCCTGCGGGGAGTGCTCATAGCCGTGGAGCACGGGATCGTCGTTGAGCGGCCCTTGTTCCTCGCTGGTGGGAACCTGGATGCCGGCGTAGCCGGACCAGGTGGCGTTCGTCGGTGCGCTGGTGGTGTCGAGCGTGTCCTGCTTGTCGTCGTGATCATCTGATGAACAGGCCCCGAGGGTGCCGACCGTCAGAGCAGCTGCCGTAATCGCGGCGAGCAGTCGGGTGTTCTTCATCTTCTGGTACCTACTTTCTCTGAGTGGTCGAACTCTCTCGGTGGAGAGCAGCCGTTAGTGCGATGGGAGGATCTCACCAGGGAAATGCGTCGATGAACCACGACACCAGCTGCGGAGCACAGGAGACACATCCCACCCCAAAGGCCCATTTGAGCCACCGTGCTTGATCCGACGATGCGATTCCCGCTTCACCGCGGTTGCGGTCGATCGCCATCATTGCGCCGAGGATGATTGCCGAAAGGATCGCCAGTGACAGGCCAATCCACATCGCCCAGGACACCCACTGCGAGGCCACCGGGATGATCGAGGTGCAGGTGTCGCCGTCGCCCGTGGTGATGACCGGGTCGTCGGTGGTCGGGTTGCACCCCTCCGGGTTGTCCTCGTCCGGGTTCCACGGAGTGAGGGGAGGTGCCGCCTGTGCAAGGAGGTAATCGGTGACCTTCATCCTGGCGGTCAGCTCCTTTCCTCGAGCGATTGGTGGGCGGGGTTGGCAGTTGGTGGTGGGCTACAGGGTCGTCTGTAAGGCACCGGCATCAGGTGCCTGGTCCTCGAGTTGCACGACAGCCGGCGGTGCCGCGTCAGGCTCGGGCTCTCCCTCCTCACCAGAGGCGTCCACGATCCAGCTGACGATGCCGACGGCACCGGTGATCACCGCGATGGCGATGGCGATGGTGATGGTCTGGGTCGTGGCTTCCTCGCTACTTCCGCGCTGCCGGCTGATTGCCGCGGCTGCGCCAGCGACGATGACGGCGATGATGCAGATCACCAGGCCGAGCCACTTGGCCGCGCCGATGATGCGGTCGAAGATGCCGTCCATGCCGGGAGGTGCCTGCGAGCCGGTGTCGTTGCCGGGGAGGTTGTGGCCCTGCGCCAGAATGTCGGTGAACTGGTCGAGTGCGATCGGATCGGCTGCCTGGGCCAGAATGTCGATCATGATGGTCTCCTTGTTTGAGAGTGAGAGTCTGCGGCGGAGATGCCGATAAGGGTTACTGGCTGTTGATTCGCCGGTAGAGGGACAGTGAACGGTCGAACATGTCGGCTGCTGCGTCGGCCACCGTGGTCGGGACATAACGCAGCGGATCGGCCTGTTCCTTGCGCTGTTTGCGGGTGACCTTGCCGGCGGAACCGGAGGCATCGAGCTGGGGCTTCCACAGCGGCAGCTCGGTGTCCTTGGCTTCCCGCCACTGCGCGACGTAGGGAACACGCCAGACGTTGTGTGACGGGGTCGCCTCGGTGATCCGCTTGACGTCTGCGGCCAGCGTCTTCGGCAGCTTTCCCGGAGCGCGGTCCACCAGGACCACCCCGAGGAGTTCTGCCGAACCGGCGTCGCCGGAACTGAACTGCAGGACCGCTTCATGCAGCTTGCGCAGTCCCGACCGGTGGGTCTCGGCCACCAGGATCACGATGTTGGGGTCGTCGGCGGCCGGGATCACCCCGCCGGCGTCCTTGAACGGAGCCAGCATGGTCGCCAGGGTCGAGACCCCGCAGCCGCCGTGAACCCCGACCAGCCAGGCGATCGGCTTGTCGCTGGTCGACGGGTTGATCTTCTCCGTGGCCACGGTGAGACGCCGGTCCTCCGTTGGTGCGTTGATCACCGGACGCAGTGTGGCCTTGGCGTCGGCGTGTGCTTCGTGTGCTGGTTCACCCATGACATGTCCTCCTTGGTCGGCTAGACGATGGTGCGTGCCGCCGGGTGGCGACTTACTCGTTGATCCCGGCGGTCTCGGTGAGCAGGCTGGACAGAGCGTCGTTCGCGGCGTCGGTGTCGTAGTCCACGTCCAGGATCGACTCGCCGAGTGGCCCGACAATGCCGTTGTCGCTGCGGGACGAGGACGTGTCGGAGTCACCGTCGGCACCGGCGTCAAGCGCGGACGCGACAACCCAATCGACAGTGGCGTCGACGGCGGTTCGGCCGTCCGGCATCATCGACCGGCTGCTGTACTCGGCGTGCTCGTTCAGCGACTGCCAGTTGGCCAGGGTCACGGCCATGTCCGCGATGTCGCCCTCGACAAGCTCGTGCTCTGCCATGGAGTTCATGGCACGGCGGGTGAAGATGCTGGCGTATTCCGGCTGGAGCAGTACCTGGCCCTCTTCGGCGAATCGGGCCATGGTCACCGCCCCGGCGGCTTCGGGACCGGCCGTGACGCCGGCGGCGGCGATCTGGGCCATGTTTTCCGGGGTCAGGGTGCGCTTGGTGGTGGTCACCGCGGCACCCAGGGCCATGCCACCAATTTCGGTCAGGGCCGGCATGAGACGATCGCCAACGTTCTGCACCTCGGCGGCGACGGTTCCTTCTTCTGCGCGGGGGACGGGCGGAAGTTCGGGCAGGGCGTCCTGCATCAGCTCCGCTCCCCCGTCGAGCAGGTCGTAGAACATGTCCGAGGAAGTGTCGTCGCCTGCTTCCAGCTCCGCGCTGGTGCCGCGGGCAGAGTCGAGGAACGGCTGCAGCGGCGACGGGCCCTGTTGGGGTGCCGGGGTGCTGCTGCCGCTGGAACCGGAAGATTGCGGCGCGGGAGTACTGCTGGAGGGTGACGACCCCTCGGCGGCGTCGGTTTCTTCACTGCCAGCGGTGGTCCCAGGCTGGGCGGTGGCGTCCTCGTCACCGTCACTGGTGGACTTCAGATTGAACCCGCCCTCTCCAAAGTCGATCAGGGAAGCGTCCGAGTCGCTGATGTCGGTGGCGACCATGGCCTGGGAAATGCCTTCGGACAGCTCCGTCAGGGTGGTCACCGGGTCGGTCAGGTCCGCGTCCTCGGCACCGTCGACGATCAGGCGGATCGCCTCGCTCTCGACAGGCAGGCCACAGACCAGGTCGCCGTTGAGGCACCAGGAGACCGTTTCCTCCCCGAGCTGTCCGAATCCCTCGGTGCCGGTCTTGTCAAAGCTGAGACCACCGCCGTCGGGGGTCGGGTAGGACTGCAGGCCGGTAGTGGCCTCGGTGGTGGCGTCACCGGTGGGAACCGAGTCACCGCCACCGACGTGCAGTGCTTCCTCTGCCTGTCGGGTCGGGGACGCGAACAAGCTGACACCGGCGATGCGGTCGGGATCAACAGGACCATCACCATTTCCAATCCGGCGGGCGACGTTCTCGATTACCTCCGCGCCCTGGGAGTAACCCGACAACATGAACTTGGTGTCGTCGCAGTTGTCGGCGACCTCGCTGATCTGCCGGATTGCTTCGTCGACACCTCCCTGCATGGATTCGCGGTAGGTCGGGGAGTCGACGGCGTACTTGGCGTCAACCCCGGGCAGAAGCGCACCGCCAGCGGCCGCGTGGTAGTTGACGTAGCTGCGCGACACTGCCGGGGCACCGTCTGTGCCCTGAAGTCCGCTCTGGTCGACGGCCTTGCTGATCTGGTCGTACACGCCGCCGAAGAAGCCGGTGTCCTCGTTGGGGTTGTCGGTGACCGTGCTGTCGAACGTGCCGTTGGCGAACACCAGGTGCACCGTGGCACAGGAGTCCGCAGCCTTGATCGGCGTCGAGTCGGTCTGCGCGTGCGCGGCCGGCAGGAGCGCAGCAGCTGTGACCGCACACATCGTGGTCGCTGTGACCCTCCGTGTGCGAGTAGAAGATCCAGAGGTAGTCATGGTGGTGTCGTCCTGTCCTTTGAGGAAGAAGCGGGTGTGGTGTCTCATGTCGGTCAGTTCCCCGTCCGCTGGTTGATGTCCTTGATGTACCAACGACCCTCGAACTCACGTCCGGTGACGCTCTGGCGGAACACCGTGGTGTCCCCGGCCCCGTTGGTGACCTCAAGCTCACCGGTGACGGTGTCTCCGTCGATCGGGTCCATCTGCAGGCAGAACGCGGATTCGGAGTCGATCTGGTCGAACACCGCTTCCCAGTCCTGGCCGCGCATGGTGGAGTCGTGGGTGAGCACCGACTCGAGGCCCTTGTCGTTGTGCTGGTAGAGGTTCTCGTTGTAGGAGACCCAGGCTTCCCGCAGGTCGTTCTGACCTGCGGGGGTCACAGGGAGGTTGTCCTGTCCGCCACGCGAGCATTCCCCGCCGACGCTGGCGGTGTCGTCGGTCCTTGCCGGCGGTTCGGTCTCGATCGGTTCGGCATCAGTAGTGGTGGGAGCCACGCTGGAGTCCTCGCTGGTGCCTTCGATCGCGGGCTCGGCAACCACCTCATCGGCAGACTCGTCGGTATCCGACTGGCCGACGAAAGTGTTTGCCACGATGACGACGACGACGAACAGGAAGGCCCCGATCCCTGCGACAACTGCGAAGGTCCGTTTTGACTTGGCCCGCAGCTCCGCGTCGGTCGGTGAGTCCTTAGATCCGGTGGTGCTGGGTCGAGCGGCCGGGATCGGTTCAGCGGCCGTCCAGTCCACTGCTTCATGGGCACCATGCGAGGGGTGCGGTGCGCTGTCGTCGTCGGTGGTCGTCACCGACGTCCAGTCGGTGCCCTCCCCCGTCGGTCGTAGCGGGGTCGGCTCGCTGAGCTTGCCGTCTTGAGCATCTGATGATGAGGTGGCGGATGTGCTGTCGTCGTCCGCTGGGATACCTTTTGTCCAGTCAGTCATCGTGGTCTCCTGTCCGTGACCGGGACGATCTGGGGACGATCCACACAGACGGTTTCGGTGTCTTCACTCACCGACTCCCGCTGGTCCCGAACTACCTCTCCAGGCAGCACAGTCCGACAGCGGGCAACCACACCCCTGTTGTATGTGGTCCGCAAGTGCGTCATGCGTGGGTCACCCCCAGGTCATCCCGGCCACACGTTGTGTGGCCGGGGTTTGTGGATGGACTAGATCGGAAGAGACGGCAGGTTGGCCTGGTCGACGAAGTTGGCGAAGTTCTCCTTGCCCTGGTCGACGGCGTCGTTGGCTGCATCCTGGGCCGCGTCGACAGTGTCGACGACCTGCTGGTACGGCTGTTCCAGCTCGGGAACCTCGACTGCTTCCTCCACGGCGTGGCGCGGGGCGGTCTCCTGCTCGGTGGCCGGGGCTTCCTCGTCGTCCTGGGCTTCCAGCAGCGTGCCGGACACGTCGCGGGTTTCGGTGGATTCCTCGGCCTCGCGGTAGCCGGGGAGACCGGAGGGCTTGTTGCCGACCAGACCCCGGTAGCCGTCCTCTTCGCGGGCCCCGTTCTCCAGGGCGAAGACCGTGTCGGCGGCGTACTCCTGTGCGGCCTCGGTGCCATTGGGGACGAGCTGGGTAGCACCAGCAGCGCCAGCAGCAGCCGAAGCGCCACCGACGGCAACACAGCCAGCTCCGGCACCAGCGAGACCACCGGCGAGTCCGGCGGCCGCGGCCCCGGCGAGCGTGACCTGCCCGACGACCGGCACCGCGGCGGTGACGGTGGCGGGGATGCCGCCGGCGACGAAGCCTGCCGCGGCACCACCGGCACCGCCGGCGGCGGTACCGAGACCGCAACCGACCAGGCCGGCACTGACGCCACCGAGAGCAGAAGCAGCGGCGACCTCGTGAAGCTTGTTCTTGTCGGCCTGGTCGCGCTCCTGGTAGTTCTCGCGGAGCGCGGCACTGACGTTATCCGGGGTGATGTGGTCGGACCCGTCGTTGGTCAGCAGGTGCAGACCGCCGGACTCTTCAGCGCGGGTGACCTCACGGTCGACGTACTCGGTGACGACCCTTTCTTCACCCTCGATATAGATCACCTGGGGCTCGCGCTCCAGGGGCTGGGCGACGGCGTCGAGCTGCGGCACGACCTGCTGTGCCGGCTGCGGCACCGGGGCGGGCTGGGTGGCCGGGGTGTAGTACACCGGCTCCGGGGCCGGTGACGGCGCAGCGTCGGTGGTGCCAGGCTGGGCGGTGTCGGTCGCGGCCGGGCGGGCAGCGTCCGTGGTTCCGGGCTGGGCTTCGTCGGCCTGCGCGGTGACAGCCGTGACCGACATGACCGCAGCCGTAAGTCCTGCAGCGACCGCAGTAGCGCGGGCCCGGTGGGGGTTCCCGAGCTGGGGGTTCTTCCTGTGATGCACGCTCTCACTCTCCGTCTCAACAATAGTTGGTGTGTACTGCTGTATATCTTAGTAGGATGGATTAGTAAGCGCAACGGAATGCGGGGCGTTTCCTGCTACGTGAATCTGCTGAGAAGGGACTACTGTGGTCGTGACCCATACGCCGAAGACCGAAGACTGGACACTTTTCATGCCACTAGGGCGCATTGAGGGATTCGACGCTGCTCTGGTGCAGTCATTCCTCGACAAAGCAGGGCTTACGCGATCACAGGTCGCCGCCCTTGTCGGTGTGACCCGCGCCGTCGTTGGCCGCTGGCTCTCCGGGGAGTCGTCGCCGGCACCCGAGAACGCTAAGGCCCTGGCCGATCTTCTGGGTGTCGACGTGCTGGACTTCTCAGGCAAGACGATGAACACCGCCGACATTGTGGATCTGCGGCAGCGACAGGGTATGACCATTGCCCATGTGGCCGACCGGACGGACATGTCGAAACCCCAGGTTCACGACATTGAATCGGCCATCACTCCGCCGAGTGCGGAGCGCCTGGAGATGCTGGTGCCGATCTACGGCGTCGACCTGGAGCAGATCAGGAAAGCCTGGATCAACCGACGCATCCACCGATTCGGCAAAGAGTCCCTGAAGCAGCTGCCGCAGTTCGGCGATAAGTAATCAGCACAGCGGATAGTTCCAGCTGAAACCGCCCGGCGACAGCCGTTTTTTTGGTGACTGACATTCACCACGCCACCCATGGGGGTAAAGGTGACGCCAAGTTGAGGTTCCGTCCCCTGAGTCCGGGCAGTGTGGCATACTTTTCTTCAGCCCGAGTATCTACTTAGAAACTAGTGATGTCGACGATTTACGCCCCTCACTCCGTCAGGTCGCAACGCGGTGCCGCCCATCGCGTTGAATACCCCTGCTGGGAGGGGTTTTTCCATGGCTCCGGCCCTGCCGGTTCACCATCGTCGAGCGCGGTGTGCGGGGTAGCTATCAATCCGCCTCCCTGTGGCCCTACTTCCCTGGTCTTTGACGTGGATCGCCTTTCTCGCCGCCCTGGGCTCCCCACTACCTGACCGCGACCAATTCATCCTTTCGGATACCCCCATGACTCTCTCCCCGATCTCGCCCCTGTCCCTCCTTGAACGCCCCGGCCACCGTATTGGCAACGGGCTGATCTTCGCCTACCCGGAACTAGGCTTGCTGACACTGTGCGACAAGTTGGTCTTTCCTACTGAGGTGCCCTCCCTGATCGAGACCGTCGACCAGGCGCAGCACACGAGCACAGACCTCCCCCGGCACCAGGTGTTCCGCGTGTCCCCCAGCCACGAATGTTCCGAAGTGGATGTTTTCGTCATCGAGTCCGGCGACAACGACGCCAGCTGCTACTTCGACGAGGTTCCGCTTACCCCCAATGACGTCGAATACTATAAACGTCACCTGCGGGAAGCGGCCCGCATGTGCCAGGGGAAATGCCCTCGCTCCAACTGACGCTTGTCGCCAACGAAGAGTTTGAACTATAGTACACATTGTGTGTCCCTCTGCACTGCCGGACGGGCGCTATGGAACAATGGACGACTGACACGAATGTAATTCACCTTCGGGAGGCTTAGTCGATCCGACCTGCACTGTAGCGTTCGCCCAGCTCACACGGGGCGCAAGAGACAACTTCACAGTGGAGGACACCCGTCTGCCCGTCGCCAGCAGCTAAAAGGGCGACCAGATTCCCCGACGGACTCCCGCGCACCCCACCAGCTCCCTGTCTTACCCGGCCGGATCAGAGCCAGTGGAACCTACCACCCGCGCACCGGAGACCATCGACAGTCTGCAGACACGAAAAACCCCCGGGTTACCAAGCCGGGGGTTCTTCGAAAAGTTTGGTGAAGATCAAGTTGGAGCTTGATTCTTCGGTTGTTCTCCCCGTACCACCAGGGAGCGATCGTGCCTAACGACGTTTCCCAGGATAGTCGTACCCGCCTGCAGGATGCAAGTGGACACGACAAATACCTGGGCTTTTCTATATCCGATGCAGGTCAGGGGAAGTATTCTTCTGGCACCTGCGCCACTACAACTACCCCGCCGGCGGTGTTTTCCGTCCGGTCGCGCTGGCGTCCGCGGATTGTCCCGGAGCTGACCAGTTGCGCACTGACCGTCCTCGAGCCCCCGGCGCAGAACACCGGCGCGCCATTCTGGCCCGAGGGGGACTACGTCCCGGACGAAGACACGGCAGACGGGGACGGCGAGGGCCCCGAGAGCTCCGAGGACACCCCGCTGGATCTGGATGCCGCCACCGCTCTCGCGGCCGCGCTGGTGAAAGTGGTCAAGGCCGCCCGCATGGCATCAAAGGCCACCTACCGCCGGGGCGAACTGGCCGCCTGGAGGACCGTGATCCCCGACCTGTCCGAGGACTACCCCACTGCGGTGGAAGAGCTGGAGGACTACGAGAGCTTCCTGGCCAAAGACCTGTCGAACGACCGCAAGGCGATCACCCCGGCACTCGAGCACTACATCGAGCCGCAGCGCTCCGCGAAGTCGTTCGAGCTGCCCGTCGAACCCGAGGCAGTCCGCGGTGTGTGGGCGGGCCCGGTTCACTGGATCGTCCTTGTCGAGGCCACCATCGAGCGGGCCCGGGACAACGGCAAAACCGTCGACACCAGTCCCCATAACGTCCGCGCCCTGGCCCGGGCTATTGCGGGGTTCCTCGATGCGGCCGGACACGGCTGCACGGCGTCGACGGCCACGATCGTTGCCGCAGCCATCGAAGACCACGGGGCGACGTTCGCCCAGACGACCGGGGAACGCCGGCTACGGACCATCACCAGCATCCTGCGAGACGAGAACCTGTTGATCCTGCACCAGAGTGGTCGCCACCTGAAGCACATCGAGCGGATCGCAGCTCGTCACCACCACCGGGGTATCCAGAAAGCCGCCGCCAACCACTACGACGCCAATGTGCCAGCAGCACTGCTTCCGGCCCCGGAGCCCTCCGACGACACTCCGGCATACGCCGACGGCCTCACCGAGCGTCTGGCACAGCGCGACGAGGCCTACCTCGCCACAAAACAGGCCCCCTTCCCCGACGCTGCTACCTGCGATAACACCGAGCCGTCCACCTATTGCCCTGCAGACGGTTTTTCTATTAATAGTAGAGGTGAGAATTGGGTTTCTCACCCACGCGCAGGCGCGTGCGCGAACACCGATCTTTCCCATTCGGATGAAGAACTTGCAGGACCGACTGCGGTTGACTGTGCTCAGCGTACCGGCATGGACAAGCAGGGGATCAGCGAAAGCCGTGGGCAGATCAGCTTGCGCGCCCGACGTATCGCCGACGACCTGACCCGCTCAGGCACTCCCAGCACCCTCGGAGACGGACCGTACAAGCACCTGTGCGGCGACGAGCGCCACCAGATGCCCCTGAATGCCGTCGCCCGCCTTATCGACGCTCACACGCCCTCCTGGGCCGGTACACGGTCGCTGCTGTGTGGCTTGGCCCATGCTGCAACCGGAACCACGGGATTCACCGCCCTGGGACTGCGCACCCGTCCCGACAACGCCGCCGCCTGGTTCACCACCGTGCTGCGCCGTGTTGACTGGTCCGCCGTCGACGAGCACCCCAGCTGGTCCAAGACCGCCGAGAAGTTCGGCCTGCACTGGGCCGGACCCCGCCGCAAGTGGACCAGCATCGAGGACACGTACCGCACCGGCACCCCCTCCCCCACGACAGCATCCGCCGGCACTTCGCGCCCGGGAGCTGCCACGCAGCCCGAACAGACTGAAGATCAAGAAGATCAGCAGGTCCGAGATCCCAACACCCCGCGGCCGACCGCCCGCGAGCGCATGGCGCGACACCGCCGGGAGTGCCTGGCAGAAGCCCACCGGGAGCAGGACGGTGTCCCGCAGAAGCCGACCCGGTCCCCGAAGCCCACACCACGGAACCGAGTGCGCCGAGACTGGCGGAGGGTCATCCGCCGGCGAGAGGACCGCAAGAAGAACCAGGGGCAGTAGAGAGCAGCCTGTGGCAGTGCTTCACTACGTGAGTGCGGTACGCCGTCACGCCGCGGGTACGTCAGGACGTGTTTGCGGCAGTACGTCAGTGAGGAAAGACGACATGCCGCAATGACGCTCACTCCTGAAAAGCAGCGAGTTGTTCCCAGAATATACCGCCGGAGGTGCAGGTAAGATAGGGTAACCGCTCGCCGGCACGCCGAGCGGGATAACCCCGCCGACAGCGACGAAGAAAGGGTGCAGGCCACATGGCGATGCTCCACGAGGCATTCACGCCGAAGATGAAGGAGGGCCTGTCGCACGGGCCCATCGAGCAGAGACGCGCCTACGGCCTGCTTGCCACGATTGTCGATGCCAGCCAGCAAGGGAAGTCGGTGGACGAGCACTACCTGTTCACGACGCCGACGGAGGGCACCGGAATGTCCATCCTCGACAACCGGAGACTGGGCAACAACAGCCACGAGATCGAGGTGACCTACTGGAAGGGAGCCCACACCACCACCGTTCCGGTGTCGGAGCTCCTGGTCCCCGAAGCCCGGACCACACTTCATGAAGCGGTCGACGGGTGGAAGAACCCGGCGACAGCCCCGACTCTTGACCCTGAAAACCTCTGCGTCGACCTGTTCAAGGATTTCCACCGGGACGTTGCCGAGGGGAAGCTCCCGGAGTCCGAAGAGATGGTCGCCGACTTCGTGGCCGACATGCGCGAGGTTGCCGGCGGCAGGGGGCTCAGCCGGAACTGCGCAGCCAACGACTTCATGGAGTGGCTGACACCGGCAGGCCGGAACGTGGTCACGAGCGCGATGGACGCCGGCCCCGACGGTGTCTTCAACCCCCACGCGGCCGCGGCGACCGCCGACGCAGCAGTGTCCTCCCCTACCGCCGGCGGAGCAAGCCCCGCCGTCAGTCCGTTCGTTCACACCATGGCCGAGCAGCTGACCGCTCCTGGAGCAGCTGCGGCAGTTCCAGCACCGGCGACCCCCTCCCCGTTTGCTTCGCCGCATACCGGACCCGCCGTGGAGTAGCGCTGCGTGCGCAGGTCACGGGGGTGCCCCGCTCTCCCGGCCGGTCGCTGTGCTGCACTCACGTAATGCTGTAGGAACGCACTGACACCAACACGTAGCTCCGGAGTTGCGGAATTACGTAAATCCGTCTCGACGCGCCGACGTAGTGACGCGCCCCCGTACTTCCGCGACTAAGGCAGTGCGGCGTGACGGAGTTAAGGCGTTGCGTGTGTGCGCACATACGTGTAGACTAACTTCCGTAATGACGCGCTGACGCCATCGCGTAATGACGCTCATACGTCGTTGCGTACATTCAATAGTTAAGTAAGAACTACTCACGGGAGGCTGATGCCGGTGACCAGCGAGATGATCGAGTTGCTGCCGGGAAAGAGGCTGGCGATTCTCAACGGCAAAGGGGGAGTAGCCAAGACCACCAGTGCCGTTGCCCTGGCTACCGCTGCCGTGCGGCGGGGATACAAGGTGAATGCTATCGACGCAGACGACCAGGGCTCACTGACGAGCTGGTGGTCGGAAGCTCAGAAGAGTAGCCCCGAACCCCTGGGGTGGACGACCCGCTCGATGAACACCTACGAACTGGAGATGCTGGCTGGTACGCCTGTGGAGCCCGGAACTCTCGAGATTATCGACTGCCCACCCAAGGAGCCCCAGGTCCTCAATCTGGCAGCGGCAGCGGCAGACTTCATCATCGTTCCTACATCGCCGAGCAATGAGGAAGTCAAGCAGGTCTGGAAAGTGCTGAAAGCGGTCGGGAGCATCCCGACCGCCGTCCTGATCGTCAAGGCAAAGCTGCGCACCAACAACTTCAAGAGGGTGACCGAAGCGTTTGACGAGGCGAAAGTCCCCTATTTCACCAATGTGATCGTCGACCGTGAGGACATCCGATCCTGGGGTGGAACTGTACCGACGAGACTGTTTGGCTACGACGATGTTCTCGTCGAGCTTGAGGAGGCAATGAAGTGAAGAACGCGAAGAACATCAAGAACCCTATGGCCCGCCCGGACGAGCCCGAGGACAAGCCCGAGAGTGTCACGCTGGCAGAGCGGGCGGCTGGGGCGAGTTTCGAGGATCTCTACAGCGGCAGTAAGGATTCGCCCGAGAAGATGCGCAAGCTGACCCTGCGCATCCCCGAGTCGGTCTACCAGCAGCTCCGGGACGTCAAGCACGAGCACGAGGTGACCACTCAGGAGGTGCTGGAGAACGCACTGCGGGAGCACCTGCGCACCCGCTACGGGAAGTGAGTGGCGTTCGTCGCCAGTGCAGGAATGCGGCAGTGCGGAGTACCGCACTGCCGCATTTGCAGATTCGCTGGACTGCAGCGGTTCCCCTGCGCGTCAGGTGAACTCCCGGAAGACTGAAGAGAGGAAATCATGACTCTAGAGAGGACAAGCCGATGAATCAGACGAACGGCGGGGAGCGTGTGCAGCTCCCTGTGCGTCTCGGCGACCATGACCGCCGGCAGCTCAAGTCCGCGCTGGCGGGGGAGGGGCTGACCATTCAGTCCTACCTGTCGGCGTGTGCGCTCGCCTACATCGAGGCCGACCAGGCGCAGCGTCAGCGCGTCGCCCAGGCGATCAACGACGGGCCCCCGGAGCTGTCCGGCGCACGTCTGACGAACCTGTACGCACAACCAGCACCGGCCGAGTGGACCGGCAATGACCGGGAGGGCATGGAATGAAACTCAGCGGAACGATCACGGATCTTCCCGACCGGGACGACTACCTGGACGCCGGCAAACGCCTGGCCGACGTCGGGGTGAAGAAGCCGGCCAAAGGCAGGGGAGCCAAGCGTGCATCCCGGCCGACGTTCTTCCGGGTGGTGACCACCGACGATCTGGCCGACCAGATCATCGAGGAATTCGGCCCCGGAGATGTGGTGACCTTCGATGTCGAGGACGAGAGTGTGCGCCTGGTTCACGAGCTGGACGAGATCGGCCGGACCTCGCCGGTGATCCGTTGTGTGGCGGTAGCGGTCAACAGGGGTGCACCCCGGAGGTGAATGGCGTGAGGGGGAGTCTCGCAGGAGTCAGCGAAAAGGGGGTGCTGCTTTTGCGAACCGACGTAGTGACGCAAGTGCGTACTTACGTCTTGGCGCACTTCCGTATACTGTGCTACGATCGGACGGCAGATCGAGCGAGCACCACGGCTCCCGATAGTCCTCCGCAGGGAAACCTGCAGAGGAGGAAGAAGCATGGAGAGTGAGACCATGAGTGAACTTCGAGCAGTCAACGGGACGGCAGACGTCCCCGACGGCCCGGTGGAGATTGACGGCACCGAGGCTTACGACATGCGGATAGACCCCGAGGCCCGCCTGCTGTGCGGTCTGATGTGGACTGACACCGCAACGGGGGAGATTGCCAAGGTCATAGACTTTCTGACCGAGGCGGACTTCGCCCATTACGCCCACGCCAGGTTGTTCGGTCTGATCAAGGCCCAGCACACTGCCGGCGAACCGATGGAAGCGACCATCGTCGCCAGCAAGGCCGACGCCGCCGGATCTGCCGGCCGTGACGGGTGGCCGGGTGGAAAGACCCCGCAGATGCACATCTTGGAAGTTGCCAGCCTGGAAGCCCTGCCCGCGCAGGTCGTCTACCTTGCTGAGCTGGTCGTCGGTCGCAGTTACCGCCGACAGTTCCAGGACATGACCACCTACCTGACCCAGATGGGCGAGGAAGCCCACGAGGACGAGCTTTTCGACATCATGACCGAGCAGGGTCGCGGCCAGCGCAAGGCAAAGAAGCGGCTGGACACATTCCGCCGGGGCGTCCTCGGCCGCACAACCGATACCAAGGAGACCTAGTCCCATGAGCACCACGGACACCGCATCAGACACCAACCAGGCGCAGGAGCAGGCCGCAGTGACCACCCCGGCCTGCCCCTTGCGCCTCGTGCGCTACCTCGCAGACAGGAAGGGGAACTAGGCCGTGATCACCACCCGCATCCGACGAGCACCCATCACTGCCGTCAGTGTCCTTGCGCTGACCACCGGTTGCGCCGGCATCGCCGACCAGGCCACCGCCGCCCCCGAGGATCTCTGCGAGCTGGGGGAGTGCGAGACCGTCACCGTCGACCGTGTCGTCGACGGCGACACCGTCGACGTCACCACCGACACCGGCGACACCCAGCGGGTGCGCGTCCTCGGCGTCGACACCCCGGAGACCAAGAAGCCCGACACCCCGGTGCAGTGCATGGGCCCGGAGGCCACCGAGGCAACCACCCAGATCGCCGCCGCCGGCACCAAGGTCACATTGGTCACTGACGACAACGCCGACGCCGTCGACGACTACGACCGCCGCCTGGCCCACCTCGTCGCCGGGGAGACCAACCTCGGTGAGGAACTGCTGACCAGAGGGCTGGCAACTACCACCAACTTCCCACACTCGCTGACCGACACCTACACCACCACCGAGAACACCGCCCGCGAGACCGCCACAGGCATGTGGGGACAGTGCTAACCGCACTGGCTGACAAGGAGGACACGCCATGACACAGAACCACTACCGAGACCGAGCCGACCGAGCCGCGCAGCGAGCTGCTCAGCTCACCGACAACCTGCAGGATTGGCGCAACCCGTCAACGAGCACGATCAGCGCGGTTGCTTCCGAAGCTGCGGCGAACGCCTCCCTGGCGGTGTTCTACGAACTTCGCGCCAACCACCTCGAGGGGGGAGCAGCCCGATGAACACCGACCAGAACCACACCATCCGCGGTGAATTCGGTGCCGGTATGCCCATCCGAGCCCTCGCGCACATCGCCACCGAGCTGCTGGAACAGCACACCGTGGATCGCGCAGACCGCACCTGGTCCCGCCCCGCCGAGGACGACGATCCGCAGACGATGATCGCCTACAACCACCGCAACGGAAACCGCGAGGTCTGGAAGATCCCGCAGGAACTTCCCGACGGGACACCGATCTTCTACGGCAAGTCCAAGGCCAAGTGCACCCCGTTCCCAGCGGCCGACAACGGCCGCTTCTAACCCCCAGACGACTCAAGGAGAACACATCATGGCACAGGGAGACACCCCAATCACCGTCGTCGGCAACCTGGTCGCTGATCCCGAGTTGCGCTACACGCCCAGCGGGTCCGCGGTCGCCAACTTCCGCGTGGCGTCCACCCCGCGACGCTACGACAACCAGTCCAACCAGTGGATCGACGGCGAACCGCTGTTCCTCACCTGCAACGTGTGGCGTCAGGCAGCAGAGAACGTGGCGAACTCGCTCACCAAGGGTGACCGGGTGATCGTCAACGGACGGCTGCGGCAGCGCAGCTTCGAGACCCGCGAGGGTGAGAAGCGCACCGTCTTCGAGGTCGAGGTCGACGAGGTCGGCCCGTCGCTGAAGTACGCCACCTCCCAGGTCACCAAGACCCCGCGTGACGGGGGCGGTACCGGCGGGCAGACAGGCTTCGCTGGCCGACCCGCCGGTGCCGCTGGCAACGCGCCCCACAGCCCCAACACCGACGCCAACGACGACCCGTGGGGCTCCGCCCCGACCGGCCAGGGCTCCTTCGGTGACAACGACGAGCCGCCGTTCTGAGAGACGATGAGGGCACCGTGACCGTCACCGTGCGCCCGGAGTGCCGGCAGACCTAACCACCCACCACCAACAACACCCCCAGTCCTGCACGAGAAGGAGCCCAGAGACCATGTCCACGATGATCACCACCATCACCGCCGCCGACACCACGATGGCCATGGCCGAGCAGCCGTTCCCCTCCGGGGGGTTCTGGGGCCCGTTCTGGTGCGTCGGACTCGCCGTCATAGCCGTGATGGTTGGTCTCGCTGCCTACGGGAACACCAACGGGGTGATCAGCTTCACGTTCAGCTTCATCGGCCGCTTCCTCGGCGGCGCGGTCCTCTGGACCGGAATCTGGCTGTTCCTTCTCTTCCTGGGAATCATGGGCAGCCTGATCCTCGGAGCGTTCGAGCAGGACACTGCGAACAACAGCGCCCCGCCGCCAGTGGAATCGTCGGTGAGCTGCTCCGACACTGCCGCGGACTGTGGTGACGAGTACGCCGAGGCGGCTGTTTGGTGAGAACCTAGAGCATAAGGGGCCTCTTGTCTCATAGTATGGGCTGTATACCATAGTCAGCCGATACTGTGAGGACTCCCGGAGATCATGGGAAAGAAGCCCGATCCGAATCAGAACAGCCTTTTCGACCTCGACGCTTTGATCGCCGAAGCGCAGGAGAGCACCGACGACACCGGGGGCACCCCACCACGGGAAACCCTCGCAGCAGACACAGGAGGACCAACCCATGATCACGAAGAACGACGTATTGCAGACCATGCGATCGGTGGACCCGTCGACGACCGAGGCACAGGCGATTCGCCTGTTCGAGACGATCGACCGGGCACTCGACGACCGGATTCAGCAGCTGGATCACCAGATGCGCAGCCGGTTCTACGACGAGACGGGCAAGCAGCCGAACAGCCTGGTCTCGGAGCGGATTCTCGACCGGGTGAGCCTGGACGCGGAGAATCAGATCCGGGCGGAGTTTCTGGACGAGCTGACCGCGCAGGCTGGGGAGCAGGATCGGCAGGTCGAGGAAGAGCAGTTGGAGCTGCAGCAGGAGATGCTCAAGCAGTCGCCGGACGCATGGAAGACCCAGTGGCCGGAGATGGACGTCTCGATCCAGATGTTGGACCTGACGGTGGACCTGTGGCCGGACGAAGCCGAGACGCCGGGGACGGAGAACTTCTACCAGATGGCGGCAGCGCTTCTGACCGCGATGGACTACCAGGGAAAGATCATTCCGACCTCGCCGGACGACAAGGATCTGCCGGCACTGCAGCAGCAGGTTCACGAAGCGATGAAGGACCCGGACAGCAGGCCCTAGAGGACATGCCCGCCGCTCCGGCGGTGGAGTGGAAGGCAAAGCCGCAGCTGCGCGAGTGGAACCCACGGCAGGGGCCGCGTCGCCGGTACATCAACAACTGGAAAGCGGTCGTCGGGATCACGCTGCGGCCGTGGCGCAACGGCCGTGGTTTCAGTGAGGCGTCGATCAACGGCGTCGACCTTGATTCTTCGTCGACCTCCGGGAAGCTCCGGCGCAACGCCTTCCGTGCCAAAGAGATGAAGGTCTGGCTCGACGACGACGACCAGGTCCACATCGACCACTACCGTGGTAATCCCGATGTACCTGACGCTGACGACCCGCTGCACTACGACACCATCGCCGGCATCGTGCAGTCGGCCGTCAACGACACCCTCGGAGTCGACGCAGAACCGGCACCGCGCCGCTACAGCAGAAACCCCGAGCGGCAACGACTGGCGGAGATGGTCGCCGCTGAGGACCAGCAGCTCAGGGAGATCGGTCGGGCGAACTGGCGCGTCGACGCCGCTGTCGAACTCGGTGACTTCGCCGCGGCACGCGAGGCTATGGCCGAAGTCAACGACCGAAACGAGCAACTGATTTCCCTGAGTGTCGAAATCGGACAGCACATCGCCACCACCGGCCTGCGGGTGGATGATCCTGAAGATGCCGCCTTCTACGCCGCCGCATTCCGCCGCGGAATCGACCCGGACATTCAGCAACGACAGCGCGCCGAGCGGGACGCAGAACTCGAGCGTCGCCTGTCGACCTCACCAGCGTTCGACACCGCAGTGACCGCACTACTCGCCGGCACTGCCGATCCCCGGGACGCCGCCCTGGTGCGCCTGGCACTGAACAGCAACCCAGCCCCCTCCCTCCGGCAGTCCGAACTGGTGGAACGACTCAACACCGCAGCCACAGACGCCGGACGTATCCAGGTCACATACGCCTGGCTGGAGGCACTGTCGGTGGAGCCGGAGAAGCTCGCACAGCTTCCCCAGGCCGTACCGCGGGACAGTGACCCTGACACGGACAACGAACCTGCCGCCACCGCCGACGCGATGGACGCCGACGCGGACCTGTTCACCGATACCTCCGACGTCGACGAACCTGCCGACACTGTTGCCGGCGAGGACACCGAGATACAGCAGGACACCCCAGAGAGCGACGACACCGCCAGCACCGAGGCCGAGGACGAGTCCGGCTACCTTGTGCCGCTGCAGGAACTCCTGGACCGGGAGGAACGACTCTTTACCGAAACCGAAACCCACGAAGTGGTGCTGCGCGCCGCCGAAGCGACGGGTGCGATCGACGCCGCCCACCAGGCCCTCGAGGAATGGCACTCCGCGGACATCTACCGAGATCAGATCACTGCTGCGATCGGCCGACGGTTGCTCACCACCGGCGAGGATCTGCCCGAGTCCTACACGCCGCGTCGGGAGGATATGACGGCCGAATACTTCCGCCGCCTGGCGGGAATGGACCCTTACGATGATCTGTCGGTGAAAATCCGCGAGTCACGAACCAACTCCCTGTCGAACCGACTGATGTACTCGCCAGCGTTCCAGCACGCCGCCGCACGCCTACTCGACGGTGGCACCTCCGAAGCAGACCAGGAACTCATTGCCCGCGGGATCTCCCTGGCCCGCGTTAACAACAGCGTCCCCGAGGGGGTGACCGGCCCATATGACCGGTTGACTTCATGGACGAGGGAGTTGCTGGAGGAACGGAACACCGGCGGGCTGGTACCCACCGTCGACGACGATCTGATGGGCCGCATCGAGGCCGACCCGCTGACGCTGACGACCCTGCTTTCCCAGCAGCAGGAACTCGTCATCGACCCCGACGGCGACACCGCCGCACGCCTCCAAGCAGGCCAGGAGCCCCTGCGCACCGACGCACCGACCGCGCCGGTCGACGAGGGCACCGCACCATCGAGCCGCGAGACCAACGACACCGAACCAGATACCGGGCTCGAGCCCGCCACCTCGGAGTATGACCGGTGGATGGCAGGGGAGACCGACCTGGCCGACATTGCCGATTTGGGGCAGCTCAGCCAGGACGTCTCTGACGCCGCACGCAACACCCAGCTTGGCCTGGTGGAAGCCAACAACCTGCAGCGCAAGATCATCGAGGAACGCGCCACGCGCAAACGCGCCCTGCGCAAGGAGCTGGCCGACGAGACACCGCAGACGCCGGCAACCCCGACCACGGACCCGGACCCACTGGCCACACAGGGCCACGCCCAGACCATCACCGACCTGGCCGCCGACCGAGACCTGCGGGAACAGTTGAACTCCGAAGTTCCCACGGCGAAGAACGCCGCCCTGAATGAACTGGCGTCCCAGGGGATCAGCGTGGCCGACCTGGACGCCAGAATCGCCGCCGCCGTAGACGCGATCGAGTCCCGCCGGGATGCCCTCGCCGACGAGCTGGAGGCCCAGGGTATCGACACCACCGATCTTGACTCCCTCCTGCCCACCACTGATACCCGCACCGGCCCCGAACCGGTCGCTGAACCCTCCACGGAGCAGGCCACCGTGGAGCAGGTGCAGGACACCACCGCCGATGAGCCGGACACCCGGCACGTCGACCAGACACCCCAGGACGACACCCGGCAACCCCGACAGGCAGTGGACGCTTCCGGCGAGAACGCCCCGGCACCCCGCGCCGAGACCGGTAGCCAGCCGGTCGAGCGCACGAGAAGAGACGACCAGATCTACCGCAACCTTGCCGCGTTGCGCCTGGCCGTCGAACTGCGTGAGACCGGTCAACACCCCGACGCCCAGCAGCGTTCCATCCTCGAGTCCTACAACGGCTGGGGAGCGTTCCCCAAGGTCTTCGACGAGCGGGAGACCAAGTACCGCGAAGTCAGGGAAGAAATCAAGGAGGTGACCACCGCCAAGGAGTACAACCAGGCGTCCAACACCATCACCACAGCGTTCTACACGCCCGAACCGATCATCGACGCGATGTGGGACGCTCTGCAGACCGCCGGCCTTGACGAGGGAACCATCCTCGAGCCCGGGTGCGGCAGCGGTGACTTCATCCGCCACAGCCCCGACAACATCCACGCCGTCGGCGTGGAAATCGACGCCATGAGTGCTCTTATCGCCTCGGCCCTCAATCCCGACGCCGAGATCCGGCGGGAGAGTTTCACCGACACCAAATACCCCGACGGGACATTCACCGCCACGATCGGCAATGTCCCCTACGGTCAGGCAAAGCCCTACGACCCGGTGCGCAACACGGGGAATCTGTCCCTGCACAACTACTTCGCGTCGAAGTCCGTGGACCTGACCACCCCCGGCGGGTACATCGCACTGGTCACCAGCCGATACACCGCCGACGCCGAGCAGAAGAACACCCGATATGGTGCCCGTGACGCCATCACCGAGAACGCCGACCTGATCACCGCTGTCAGACTCCCCAGTGGTCGCCGCGGAGCTTTCTACTCCACCGCCGGTACCGAGGCCCTCACCGACGTGCTGATCCTGCGCAAGCGCACCGACGGCCAGGAGCCCACCGAGCTGACCAAGCTGTTCCGGCAGACCACGATGATCGACATCGACGGTGAAGACCAACGCATCAACCGGTTCTTCGCCGAACACCCCGACCACATTCTCGGAACCCTGCGCAAGACCACCAACGCCTGGGGCCTGGACCAGAAAGTCGACCCCACCACCGACACCGCCGAGGAACTGGGCCAGGCACTGGCCGAGGTGCTCCAGGCCGACGTCGCCGCCGCCCGCACCGCCGGCTACGGACAGACCGCTGAGAGTGACGTCCCGGCAATCGACGCCGAGGCTGCAGGCTTGATTGAATCCACAGCCAAGGAGAACAACACCGTCATCGGCACCCTGCGCTACGCCCGGACCTCCGACGGAATCGCGTTCGAGCAGTACCTGCCCACCACGGCCGGAGCTGAACCGGCATGGGCCCCGGTCAAGCCACGCAACAAGGGAATGCAGGAGGACTGGGCCGCACTGATCGACCTACGCGACACGGTGCAGACACTCCAGCAGGCCAGCAAGGACGGTAACTACACCCAGGCGCAACAGCTCCGGGCGAAGCTCAACCAGGACTACGACGAATATGTCGGAACGTTCGGCTTCATCAACCGGCACACCTGGGCCAAGCCCCGTGTCCCCACCGAGAAGCAGGCACAGAAAGCCTACGCCGAGCTGGAACGGACCTGGCGGGTCGACAACGCGGTAGAGGACCGCCCGTTCGAGGGCGAGTTGCCCGAGGACGTCGCCGAGGAACTGTGGGACCAGGCCACCAGCCCGGTGGAGAACCTGACCCCCCAACGCCCGCACCTCACCGGAGCTATCAAGTCCGACCCGTTCATGAACTCGGTCTATGCCCTCGAAACATACAGCGTGGAGACCGGGGAGGGGGAGAAGGGAGCCTGGTTCTCCACCGACCCGCTGCGCACCGTGGTCAGCCCGGATTCTGCCGACACCATCGCCGACGCCATCGAAATCGCCGACTACTCCGGCCAGCCGATGACCACGGAGACCATCGCCAAACTGATGGACGCTGATCCTCAGAGCATTGACGAGCAGCTCGACGACTCCGAGTTGCTGTACCGCAACCCCGCGGACCCCGAGTCGTTCATTCGGGCCCGGACCTACCTGTCCGGTGCAGTGCGAACCAAGATCGCCGAGGCAGAGAAAGCAGCGGAGACCGACGAGCGGTTCGCGGCGAACGTCACTGCCCTGGAGAACATCGTCCCGGAGAAGATTACGCAGGGCATCAGCATGAATCTGGGTGCAACCTGGATTCCCCAACGGCTCTACCGCGACTTCATCATCGAACTGACCAACATGCCCCCCGAGGCCGCCTGGGACCTCAACGTGCAGAACGTCGGTGATATGTGGCAGCTGGTCTCGTCGCCGAAGAACTGGGACGGGCAACTCGGTGCAGCACTGAAATGGGGTGTCTGTGCCGAGAGTGAGTGGGGCGACGCTCCGTACAACTTCTCCACCAAAGGCCCGGAGAAGCAGTTCCCCCACTGCGGTGTCGCCAGCAATTTCGGCGGGAGTCTCGTGCGTTCCGCAGAGCAGGCCGTCGTCGATGCGATGAACCAGGCCACCCCGACGATCGGGTGGTCCAAGGAAGCCCGTGAGGAACTGGGCAAGCCCCAGGTCCACAGTGAGGCGACCCGGTTCGCCGCCCGCAAGGCTGTGGAAATCCGGGAGCAGTTCGACACCTGGGTCAAGAGCGACCCGGAGCGCTACAACCGTCTGGTCGACGCCTACAACCTCAAGTTCAACAACGTCGTCGCCCCCAGCTACGACGGTTCGGCACGCGAGATGCCGGGTCTCGGGGCGAAGTTCCAGCCCTACAGCTACCAGCTCAACGCCGTCGAGCGGATGGTCAACGAGCCCGGTGTGCTGCTCAACCATGTCGTCGGTGCCGGCAAGACCGGCACCATGATCATGGGTGCGATGGAGCTGAAGCGCACCGGAAAGGCCCGTCAGCCCTGGATGGTGGTGCCTAACCACCTGGTCGAACAGATCAGCCGCGAAGCAAACCAGTGGTATCCCGCAGCCAGGGTGCTTTCCGGCGGCGACGCCCGCAGCGCCGAGGGGCGTCAGCGATTCCTCGCCCAGGCATCCTCGTCAGACTGGGATCTTGTCGTGGTCCCCGAATCAGCGTTCACGGCGATGGCCCTGTCCAAGCAGACCCAGCAGAGCTACATCGACGAAGCGATTTTCGAGATGGAGCAGGACGTGTCCCGTCTCGAGGACATGAAGGGCACCAAGGCGTCGATCAAGAAGGTCAAGCAGCGTGCCCAAGCGTTCACCCAGACCATGGAACGCCGGGTCAAGTCCATCAAGAACGACGACGGGATCAGTTTCGAGGACTCGGGCTGCGACTACCTCATCGTCGACGAGGCCCACAACTACAAGAACTTGTACCGCAACGCCCGGTTGGACGACCTCGCGTCCGCCGCTGCGAACAAGGCCACCGACCTGGACATGAAGATCGACTGGCTGCGCCGGCAGAAGCGCGACGGTGCCCCGGTCGTGACATTCGCCACCGGTACCCCGATCTCCAACAACATCGGCGAGTTGTGGGTGATGCAGCACTACCTGCGGCCCGACCTGCTGCAAGCCGCCGATATCGACGGAATCAATGCGTGGGGCGCGAACTTCACCGAGGGTGTGATGCAGCTGTCATTCACCGCCGGTAACCGGATCACGGAAAAGGAACGCCTAAGCCGGTACCTCAACATCGCCGACCTGTCGGGGATGTGCACGCCCTTCATGGACGTAGTGCGCCGCGAGCAGCTCACCGCGAAACTGCCCGAGCTGCGCACCGGTGGGCCGGTCAACGTCACCTTTGCCCCGGGCCAGACGGTCACCGACGCCATCGGTGACCTTGCCTGGCGTGAGGACAACCTGCCGTCCGGTGAGGAAGGCGCCAAGATCGACAACCCGTTGAAGATCGTCAACGACGGCAAGGCGGCGACACTTGACCCGCGTCTGGCGAACCTGCCGGTGGACCCGGACCCGAGCGTCGGCAGGATCAACGCGGTCTGTGACAAGATCATCTATGAATGGGAGAACTGCCGGGACAACATCTACGTCGACCAGCGGGGGAAGCAGAGCCTGCAGGCCGGTGGTCTGCAGATCGTGTTCTGCGACAAGGGTGTGCCCAGCAAGAGCGGCGAGAAGTTCAGCGTCTACGACGGAATCCGGGACGAGCTGGTGGCTCGCGGCATGGACCGAGACCGCATCCGGTTCATCCATGAGTGGGACAGTCGCAAGCTGCAGCTGTTCGATGACTGCAACAACGGCAAAGTCGACGTGTTGATCGGAAACACCCCGAAGCTGGGTACCGGCGCGAACATCCAGGCCCGCGCTATCGCCCTGCACCATGTTGATGTGCCGTGGCGGCCGGCGGATATTGAGCAACAGCTGGGACGAGCCCTGCGCCAGGGTAACCAGAACGATGTGATCAGCAACTACCGCTACATCGCAGAGGGCACCTACGACGGATACTCGTGGACTGTTGTGCTGCGCAAGCAGGAATTCATCGAGCAGTTCATGACGGCTGACCCGAGCCTGCGCACCGCCGAAGCCCTGGAGTCCGACGGTTCCGAGGCCATGGCCCAGACCAGAGCGTTGGCGACCGGTAACCCTGACTTCATCGAGCAGATCAGGCTCACGCGAGAGGTCACCGAGCTGGAGTCGGCGAAGATGGAGCACGAGGCAGCGGTGACCTCGAATCGGGACGAGCTCGCGCAGTACCGGACAAGCCTGCCCCAGGTGCGGACCCAACTGCAGCGTTTGAAGGAAGTCGCACCAGCAGCACAGGGCTGGAAGGACGCGGAGCTGGAGTCGCGGACCTGGTCGTTCGGAACCACCCGCACCGACCGTGAGGCCGCTGCAGAGGCCCTGTGTGCCGAGCTGGGGAAGTGTGCCCAGGCCAAGGACGAGAGCAACCGGGTCATCGGTGAGATCGGGGGAGTGGTGTTCAATGCCCGCTACTCGTTTGCCAGCAGTTGCGTCCTGGTGACCTCGGACCCCGGCGACGGGATGCCTTTCACCTACGACGAGAAGATCCCGCAGGTCACGACGGACACCGCCCCGGCCATGGTCTCCAGTATCCGCAGTCAGCAGTACGGGATGCTGTCGCAGCTCGAGAACCGCGTCCGGCAGGTACCGCGCTCTGCCGAGTCGGTGGGAAAGTCCGTGGAGAAGATGGAAGCCCGTGTCTTTGAGCTCGAGAACCTCCAGGACGGCGGGTTTGAGCGCGCCGAAGAACTCATCGAGAAGCGCGCGGAGCTGGAAGCGGTCAACCAGCGATTGCTCGAGTTCGACCAATCCGACGCGCAGAAGCAGCTCGAAGCAGAGCGCAGCCGCAGGCTCGAAGAGCAAGGCTTCCCCGCCGGCTACACCCTGGCGTTGAACCCCACCTCCTACATGATCGATCGAGGCATTGAGTGCCACCCGGAGGGAGAACCGCTGAGGAAGCCAGACTGGACTGGCCTGTCTCAGGCGGAGGTGCCGCCGCGGACGATCCCCGGATCAGCGTCCGGTGGGCTGTTCCACCACACCATCGAGGACCAGCTGAGAGCCGTCGACGAGCAGGGCCCAGACGATCGCCCGGACAACGACGAGGGCCCCCAGCAGGACTCCGGCCCGAACAATGGCCCGGACACCGACGACGGGCCCGAGATGTAGCCCCAGCGGAACCGGGGTGTGCCCTGCCCGCCGGGAACCTGCCGTCAGTGCGCACTGCCGGCAGTGCTCCTACCTCCGGGGCGGGCCCCGCGCTACAGGCCCCAGCAAGGGCCACGAAACGGACGAAGCAACAGGAGTGTGACCACCGCAAACGCCCCTAGTTGCCCCCGAATGGGGTTACTTTCACGGTATGCGTGACATCAAGCTGTCACCGCGCTAGGTTGGGAATCAGATCGAGCGAGCACCACAGCTCCCGACATGCCCCAGAAAGGACCACCCGTGATGACCACGGAACTTGCACCGCTCACCCGACACTGCAGCCCCATCCCCGCCTCCACCCAGCGTCCTACCAGCCAGCAGCGTACCGACGGGGCCACCAACAGGCCGCGAGCCAGCAAGCGCTACCGCACGCTGATCTTCACCATTGCGCTGACGGTGGGCGTCATTGCCGGCGTTCTTGCAGGAGCCGCCGGAAACACCGACGGCCAGACCAGCGCGGCACGGGAAGCTGTCGCCGCTCGCGCAGCCCTGTCGACCGGAGGGGCGGCACAGAGCCCGGACAGCGCACAGCACGCCCGTGATCGCTTCCTCACCGCCGCCGGCACCTGGAACGCCGCCGGTGGCGAGTCCGCCGCCGTGGACCAGTACCTGTCCACCGGCAACGGCAAAGACGACGCCATGGACGAGATTGACCGGCTGGAATACGACGAGAAAGCCGCCGACGCCCTCGGCGTGATCGCCGCCGGAGGCAGCGCCCTGGCAGTGATCCTGATTGGCTTCGGTCTCGCCTGGATCGCCGATCGTCGACGCCACTAACCACCACGGAGGGGCGCGCATTCCGCCAACCACGCGCACCACACCAAACCGAGTGAGCACCACAGCTCCCGGACCACACCAAGGAAAGGTTCTGATTGTCATGCACACCGCCGAAATCGCCCAGATCATGTCTGACGCGGCCGCCGCCGAGCGCGAGAAGCCCACCACCCACCCGACCGCACTGACCAAGATCCGCAAGTGCCTCAAGCGACGGGTCAAGGACCACGACATCAACGACTTTCAGATCGCACCGGTCCCCGGCGACCGTCGCAACCTGTACCGCCGTCTGGTCCGGGTCCAGGTCGGCTACGCCGCCGCCGTCGACCTGACGCTCGACCTGAGCGGGGGGTTCGCCAACCTGCAACTCTGGAACGTCGCCAAGGGACGAGTCCTCCACCGCGCCTACACCCCGGCCTGCTACCGCACCGCCACCCTGGCCGACCTGGACTCCGCCGTCGACGCCGTGATCGACATCGCCCACCAGCTCGCCGGCCAGGACGCCGACCCGAGGCCCTTCCCCTCGCTGCGCAAGACCACGATCGCCACCACCGACGAGAAAAGCGTCGCCTAGCCCGCCAACGGCAAGGTCATGGCCGAGGCCTACCGCGAAGCCCGGTCGGGGGTCATGCCCGGGCGCAAGGGAACCGTTGACGAGCATGTCGCCGTACAGCGCCAGCAGGCGGACATCGCCCGCCAGGAGCTGGGGAAGCTGCAGGGGGAGTAGCGTCCGTCCGCCCATGCCGGCAGAGCGGGTGTCAACCGACTAGACATGTCTAGTCGGTTGACACATTATTGAGGGAGGAAAAGGAGGGGAGGGCCCTCCAGGAAAGGACACCATGGACTTGCAGGAACTCGCCGGCGCAATCTCCGAACGCTTCGACTTTGAAGATGATCTGGCACTGGAGTGGGCGGAGATCTACCTCGATCAGATCGAGAATGAGGACGATCGCAGTATTCCCCGTGATGAGATCGACCCCAATGATGCCGAGTTTGTCCTTGGCTGTGTGGGGGCGGCGAGGGAAGCGACATTCGTCCGTCCGCTTGACCGGGTGGCCGAGGCTGCCTGGGGCATGGCCAGGGCGACGCAGGATCTCGAGCTGGCCCGTGACGGGCGCGACGCAGCGATCCGCGCCGCCATTGGTGCAGGTGTCCCGATCAAGCGCATCGCCGACGCGGCAGACATGACCCGGCAGAGCATCTACACCATCCGCGACGCCGGCAAGAGGTGAGACCGGGGCGATAGCCCACTTCCCCTCGTTCTCGCCGGTCTCGCACTGCTTGTCCATTTTTCTGGACAATCCCTACAATGTCCGCTAAAGTGGACATTGTAGGTAGGGGAGAGGCCCCACTCACCGTCCAGAAAGGATCACCATGAGCAACGAGTACATCCACCGAGCGGAAGCCCTGAGCAGCGTGCTTGCCGAGTTGGACGCAGAGGACATCTTGACTCCGAACGTTCGGAACTCCCTGGAGGCGAAGCTCTTTGCGGCCGAGAATGACGGAAAGAGCATCCAGCGGGGATACCGGGAGCAGGGCGACATCCTGTTGGCCCTGATCCGCTCCCGCCTGTTTACCCAGGACCAGATCGACCACCTCGCCTACGGCCTGGCCATGGGGGAGGACGTTACGCGCAGCAAGGACGGCGGCAAGACCGCCGAGCAGATCGTCGACGCCGTCAGTCGTTTGGACGTCAACGGGGTGGACCTGAACCGCCTGTACCGGGCACTGAGCGGCAATCCCACGACCCAGAGTGTGGGGGAGTACAGCAACGAGGATCGTGGCAGCAAGCACCTGCTGGTGGAGATCAACGCTCGCAACCCCGAGACCGCCGCCCGCGTGCTGCGCGAGGTGGCCGACGACCTCGCCGACGGGAAGATCGCCGATGACCACGGCCCGCAGAACCGCTACATCGGCTTCGACGGAGGACGGACGGCAGCGGCGTGCTGGCAGACTCGCTGCACTGGATCGTCCATGCCTGAGACTGCCCTGAGCAACGAAGAACTGGAGCGGCAGCAGCAAGAGGAAGCAGCCGAACGCGGTTGGGGCGAGGACTGACGACACCTAACCCGCACCGCGATACCAACACCCGGTACCTGACCAACTTCCCCGTTCCGTACACCAGCGATGGTGAGCAGATCATGGAAGCCGTGACAGTAGACACCGAGGACGAGCTGCGACCGGGGACGTACTTCATCGAGCCCCAGGAGACCTAGAAACAGGAAACGCCCCGATCCGAAGACGGGGCGTTTTCGAATCCCCACACAGTGGGGACAAGCTACCGGGAGTAGCTGCGTTTGAGCTTGTGGCTCAACCCCCACGCAGTGGGGGATACCCCCGCTCATGCAGAGAATGGCGCTAGTATATGACGCCCCAGACTCTCGAGAAGCACCCAGTTCGCTAAGAAGAGGACCAATGAGCACCCCTGAAACCCCAATGACCGCCACGGAGCTGTACCTGATGCGCACCGGCCACGGTCTGTCACTGAAAGACCTCGCCCAGTACCTCAATGTCACCGAGCGAACCATTCGCCGATGGGAGACCGGAGAGTTTCCAATCACTGCCGAGGTCGCGGACCAGGTGCGCGGCCTTGACAGGGCGATTAACCGTATCGCCGACCAGGTCCGCAGTGACTTCACCACGGCCCTGGAGCTGGGCCTGTGGTCTGTGGACATGCCCCTGTCGGCCGATGAGCTCCCGAAATGGGCTGGCTGCGAGGTATCCGTGTCGCTGTGGACTGCCGGCGCTATTCGTGCCCACGAGCGCTACGGCGTTCGCCTTACCTCGCACCGGGATCTTCCGTCTGGTCTCCAGGGTGCGGGGTCGGACGAGTGACGAGCCCCTAGACAGGACGAGAACGCCGGCAAGAGGTGAGACCGGGGCGATAGCCCACTTCCCCTCATTCTCGCCGGTCTCGCACTGCTTGTCCATTTTTCTGGACAATCCTTCGAGTGTCCGATACAGTGGACATTGCACAGCAAAGCTACAAGGCTTTTCCCCGACATCGCTAGAAAGGCCCTACATCATGAGCATCGTCACCGTCATCGACCAGAACACCGACCGGGAGGTCCCGGCCGCGTGCATCACCTCTGACTCCTTCACCGCCACCATCGCCCCCTGGTTCAAGGCCGACAATGAAGATCCCGGCAAGCTCGACGCTTCCATCCGCGAAGAGTTCCTCGACCTGGCCAAGATCATCCAATCCGGCGCAGCCTGGACCGACGAGGAAGCCGGAGAGCTTGCTCGATTCCTCGGGCTGACCGTCCTGTGGCCAAGCAAAAAAGGAACCGGCCCTGAGATCTAATCTCAGCGCCGGTGT
>DGYFI06202__coassemble_345_pt1 | contig 71090 bp, 63 predicted proteins | sample DGYFI06202__metabat2_high_PE_029 | metagenome-assembled genome bin DGYFI06202 | reverse complement strand
GTCCACCCCGGCCTCGCCCCCTTGAGTCCATGCGATCATTCAACTACATATCCGCCGGGTTGGATAGTGAGTGCTGGAAAGTCATCGGAGAGTGTCCAGCGTCATCGAAGAATGTCGTTCAGGAGGGTCGGATCGACATTCTTCGATGACGCTGAGCACGGTGCGATGACACGGAGGTGGTGGAACCGTGGACGACGGCGCTGAAGTGCGGTCGGGCGCCTTAGTGGTCCTCGCGGTGGGAGACGACGGCGTCCATGCTCTGCACGGTCCAGTCGAACAGGGCGTGTATCGGGGAAAGTGCTGATCGGCCCAGGTTGGTGAGGTCGTAGACCACGCGCGGGGGGATCTCGGGGAAGGCGGTCCGTGCCACCAGGCCGTCGGCGCTCAGTGCAGACAGGCGTTGGGACAAGACCAGGTCCGAGATGCCGTCGACATCGCCCAGCAGGCCGCCGACCGCGGACACCAGGTCACCGGGGTCTCCCGCAGCACCGAGCCGTCCAACACCGTCGACGGCGTCACCTACGTCACCGGCGAGGTTGCCGACGCTGCCGACGTCGTCGCCAAAGCACAGGACGCCGACATCGTGGTGATCTCCATCCCCGGCCCGCGCGACGGCAGCTCCGTCCAGCCGATCATCGACGCCCACGCCGCCCTGGTCCCGGCACTCGCCGAGTCACCGGTGGCAGCGAACACCCGTTTCTTCATTGTGGGCGGCGCAGGTGCGACCCTCACCGAGGACGGGACGATGCTGCTCGACACCCCCGGGTTCCCGGAGGCGTACAAGCCTGAGGCACAGTCCTTCGCTGAAATCCTTGACCTCTACAAGGCATCGCCCGAGAACCTTGACTGGGCCATGCTGGCACCCGCCCCGGAGATCGGCCCGGGGCCAGCGGCAGCGTCCTACGACCTCGGCGGCGACCACCCCGCTGGTGCTGCCGTGACCGCCGGAACCTTCGCCGTTGCGACCCTGGATGAGCTGGAGACCCCGGCCCACCGTCGTCAGCGTTTCACCGTCGCCGACGCCTGAGGTCGCGGGCAACCGGAGCACCACGGGACGGCCGAGTAGGCGGCTGTCGTGAGGGGCCTCGGGGAGGACGTCGGATATGACGTCAGGAAGGGCGTCCCGCCCTGCCGGAAGGCGGGCCCCGACTCCCCCAGGGGGCAGGGTTTGCCGACTCTTGTCCGCAGTGACGTGTATGGTCTCACCTCGAACCCCTCTGTGCGTCGTGATCACGGTGCCGGACACCGCAGATCCCGGCCCTGGACAGAGTGGAGGCCGGGAGACACCGGCGAGGATTGAGAAGGTGGGAGAAATCTCTATGGCAGCGCAGGACACCGCGACCGGTGGCAAGAAACTCGTGATCGTCGAGTCGGCCACAAAGGCGAAGAAAATCCAGCGCTTCCTGGGCGACAACTACCTCGTCGACGCCTCTGTCGGGCACATCCGCGACCTCCCCCGCGGTGCCGCCGACGTCCCCGCCAAGTACAAGAAGGAGCCCTGGGCCCGTCTCGGGGTCAACGTTGACGACGACTTCGAGCCGCTGTACGTGGTGAACCCGGACAAGAAGAAGAAGGTCTCCGAGCTCAAGGCCAAGCTCAAGCAGTCCGATGTCGTCTACCTCGCGACAGACCCCGACCGTGAAGGCGAGGCCATCGCCTGGCACCTGCTGGAGGTCCTGAAGCCCAAGGTGCCGGTGCGCCGCATGGTCTTCAACGAGATCACCGAGGCTGCCATCAAGGAGGCCGCGGAGAACACCCGCGAGCTCGACCACGACCTGGTCGACGCCCAGGAAACCCGCCGTGTCCTCGACCGTCTCTACGGCTACGAGGTCTCCCCGGTGCTGTGGAAGAAGGTCATGCCGCGACTGTCGGCCGGACGCGTCCAGTCCGTGGCCACCCGCGTGATCGTCGAACGTGAGCGCGAGCGCATGGCGTTCGTCTCCGCCGAGTACTGGGACCTCACCGCCACCCTCGACGCCAGCGGTGCCGCCTCGGCTGCGGCCGGGCAGGACGCTTCGGCCAACCCGACGTCCTTCCAGGCGAGCCTCGCCGCCGTCGACGGTAGGCGCGTGGCCCAGGGCCGTGACTTCGGCGACGACGGTGTGCTGAAGACCGGCAAGGCCCAGGCGAATGTCACCGTCATCGACAAGTCCACCGCCGAAGCCCTGGCCGAGGGGCTGGCCGGGGCGTCGATGAACGTCACCGCGGTGGAGGAGAAGCCGTACACCCGGCGCCCCTACCCGCCGTTCATGACCTCCACGCTGCAGCAGGAGGCCGGCCGCAAGCTGCACTACTCCTCGGACCGCACGATGCGTATCGCGCAGCGGCTCTACGAGAACGGCCACATCACCTATATGCGTACCGACTCCACGACCCTGTCGAAGGCCGGCATCGACGCCGCCCGGCAGCAGGCCAAGGAGCTCTACGGGCCGTCCTACGTGCACGATGCGCCGCGTCAGTACACCCGCAAGGTGAAGAACAGCCAGGAGGCGCACGAGGCGATCCGTCCGGCCGGCGAGACCTTCGCCACCCCCGGCAAGCTCGCCGGACAGCTCGACGCCGAGGAGTTCAAGCTCTACGAGCTGATCTGGCAGCGCACCGTCGCCTCGCAGATGTCCGACGCCCGAGGTACCTCGATGAAGGTCACCGTCTCCGGCACGGCGAAGACCGGCAATGACGTGGACTTCCAGGCCACCGGACGCACCATCACCTTCCCTGGTTTCCTCAAGGCCTACGTGGAGACCACGCAGACCGCCGACGGTCGCAATGTCGCCGACAACGCCGAGAAGGCGCTGCCGGTGCTGACCGAGGGCGACGTTTTGACCACGGAGAAGGTCACCGCCGACGGTCACTCCACCAACCCGCCCGCCCGCTTCACCGAAGCCTCCCTGGTCAAGACGATGGAGGAGCTCGGCATCGGTCGTCCGTCGACCTATGCCTCGATCATCAACACCATCAAGGCACGCGGGTACGTCGTCACCCGCGGTTCCGCCCTGGTGCCCAGCTGGGTCGCCTTCGCGGTGGTGGGTCTGCTGGAGCAGAGCTTCAGTTCGCTGGTGGACTACGAGTTCACCTCCTCGATGGAGGACGAGCTCGACGAGATCGCCCGCGGTGAACAGGACCGTTCGCAGTGGCTGCGGGGGTTCTACTTCGGTGACGAGAAGGCGTCCGACAACACCGCCGACACCGTCGCCCGGCTGGGCGGCCTGAAGCACCTGGTCGGCGACAACCTGGAGCAGATCGACGCCCGCAAGGTGAACTCCCTGCACCTGTTCGACGACGCCGACGGCATCCCCGTCATCGTCCGGGTGGGACGCTACGGCCCCTACCTGGAGCGCACCAAGCCGGTGCCCGCCGGTTCCCCCGAGGGCACCGAGCCGGAGGTGCAGCGTGCGAACCTGCCGGAGTCGATGACCCCGGACGAGTTGAGCCTCGAGGTCGCCGAGAAGCTCTTCGCCACCCCGCAGGGTGGTCGTGAGGTCGGGGTGAACCCGGCCAACGGCCGGATGATCATGGCTCGTGAGGGACGCTACGGGCCGTACGTCACCGAGAAGGTGAAGGACGATGAGGAGGCTCGCGTCACCGCGGAGGCGGAGAAGACCATCGAGGCCGAGCGTGACGCCGATGACGCCGCCCGTGCCGAGGAGGGCAAGAAGCCGCTGAGCCGGGAGACCAAGACCGCTGAGAACCGCAAGGCCAAGCGGATCAAGGAGATCCTGGATGAGACCCTCAAGCCGAAGACGGCGTCACTGTTCGCCTCGATGGACCCGGCGACGGTGACCCTGGATGAGGCACTGAAGCTGATGAGCCTGCCGCGCGAGGTCGGTGTGGATCCGTCCGACGGTGAGATGATCACCGCCCAGAACGGCCGGTACGGCGCGTACCTGAAGAAGGGCAATGACTCCCGCTCGCTGGCGAATGAGGAGCAGATCTTCACCGTCACCCTGGACGAGGCACGGCGGATCTACGCTGAGCCGAAGCGTCGGGGCCGCGCTGCCGCTAAACCGCCGCTGAAGCAGCTGGGTGACAATGACGTCTCCGGCAAGCCGATGACGGTGAAGGAGGGTCGCTTCGGTGCCTATGTCACCGACGGGACGACGAATGCCTCGCTGCGCCGTGGTGACTCCCCGGAGACCATGACCGATGCCCGGGGCAATGAGCTGCTCAGTGAGCGTCGTGCCAAGGAGGCCGCCGACGGTGGCTCGCCGGCCAAGAAGTCGGCGAAGTCGGCGCGGAAGTCGCCGGCGAAGAAGGCCGCCAAGAAGACGACGAAGAAGTCCACGAAGACGGCGAAGAAGACCACGGCGAAGAAGACCACGAAGAAGGCCTGATACCCCGCTGCAGGTCCCGTGGCGCCCTCTCGGTGCGGCCGTGGCACCCGCCAGCGCCCTCACTCCCGCTCCCGGGTGGTTTGACCCCCTTCAAACCACCCGGGAGCGGGAGTGAGGTGTCAGAAGGTGGCAGTGACCGCGCTTGCCTGGTGACTACCCGCGCCTACCCGCGCTCCCGGCCCCGCGCTACTACCCGCGCTCAGCCAGCGTCGGACGGATCGGCCGGGCCAGCTGCGTCATCGACTTACGACCCCTCAGCTCCACCGACTTCATCACGGTCCACCGCGACTGCTCGGCTTCATTGGCCTGGCGCAGTGTCGCCGCATTCGTCAGCACCTGGCCGGGCGTGTCCTTTGCCAGGTCGGTCAGCCGGGCCGCGGAGTTCACCGCATCGCCGATCACCGTGTACTCGAAACGGTCCTGGGCACCGATGTGCCCGGCCACGACCTCACCGACGGCGACACCGATACCGGCCGGCAGCTCATGCTCCTGCAGTTCCAGGTTCAACTCCCGGGCGGCGGTCAGGGCATGCCCGGCGATGTCGTCCAGCGGGATTGGTGCGCCGAACACGGCCAGGGCGGCATCGCCCTGGAACTTGTTGATCATGCCCCGGTTGCGGTGCACCACCTCGACGACCTTGTCGAAGAAGCTGTTCAGTGCACTGACCACATGCTGCGGTTCCCGGGAAACGGCAAACCCGGTGGAGCCGATGACATCGACGAAGAGCACGCCGACGAACCGGTTCTCACCACCGAGCTCCGGCCGCTCCTCGATCGCGCGGCGGGCGACCTCGTCGCCGACGTAGCGTCCGAAAAGCTCCCGGACCTGCTCGCGTTCCCGCAGCCCGGCCATCATCTCGTTGAAGCCGGCCTGCAGCACACCGATCTCGGTGGCGTCATAGATGCGCACCTGGGCCCGGGAATCTCCGCGGCGCACCCGGTTCATGGCGTACTGGAGCTCCCGGATCGGGTCCACCACCGTCATCGTGGTCATCCGGGTTCCGGAGAACCCGGTGAACAGGGCGGTCAGGCTGAGCGCCAGGACACCGGGCAGGATCTTCCGGGCGTCCCCGGGGAAGAATGAGGTGGCCTGTGCCAGCACCATCAGGACCACGCCGATCACCGGTACCGCCGAGGTCAGGATCCACACCATGGTGATCTGCAGCGACAGTGGTGAGATGCGTTCCTGCGGTGCTGGGCTGCGGTCCAGGGCGCGTGCGGCGACGGGGCGGACCAACCGCTCGGCGACCATGAAGGTCATCAGCACCACCATCGCACCGCCGAGCACGGCGGTCACCGCGACGGTCAACGCCCATGCCGTGGAGACCTGTAGGGCGACGACAGTGAAGATCACCACGCCGATCGACCACAACACTGCCCCCAACGTCGCCTGCATGGCGGGGATCCGCAGCACCAGGCTGCGGATGGCGACCGGGTCAGAGGCGGTCGGGTTGCGTTGCCATCGCAGCACCGGGGCGAAGAAGTACAAGGTCATCGAGATGCCGGCGACGAGCGCGATGACGAAGTAGAGGCCGTAGAGGGTGGCGGTCGTGGTGGTGACCGACACCAGTTCCTGCGCCCCGCCCAGGGGGACGAGGAAGCGTAGGAATGTGGCCAGGGCCAATGCGCCGACGACGTTCACGATCAGCACGGACAGGGCGTACAGCGGCCACGTGGTGCCCCACGCCCACTTGATGTACTGACCCAGTTTCTTCATGTCCTACAGAGTAACCGAGGCCACGGACACGGTGCGGCCGGACTACACTCGTCGGGTGTGACTACCGCAGCGGACAGTACCGACACCGACGCCGCCGACGCCATGGACGTCTTCGGCGCGAGCGTCCTCAGCCCGCATGTGACCGTGCCGCTGCGTGCGGCGGTAGCGGCGGCCCGCAGCCGGGTGGCCGGGGGGCGTTTCGCCGAGCCCTCGGCGACCGCCGACGGGGGCCAGGACGCCGCGATGACCCACTCGTGGTTGTTCACCGGGCCCCCCGGGTCCGGACGCAGCGTCGCGGCCAAAGCTTTCGCCACCGCCCTGGTCTGCGACAACCCCGATATCGTGGGCTGTGGTCGGTGCGATCAGTGCCGCTCGGCGGCGGCGGGGAGCCACCCGGACATCACCTGGGTTCACACCGACGGGGTGGTGATCCAGGTGGCGGAGGCCCGCGAGGTCATCCGGACTGCCGCGGCGATGCCGACGGTCGCCCCGTGGCGCATCGTGGTCTTCGAGGACGCCGACAGGTTCAATGACTCCAGTGCCAACGCCCTGCTCAAGAGTATCGAGGAGCCGCCGGAGCGCACCGTGTTCATCCTGTGCGCCCCCAGCACCGATCCGCAGGACATCGCGGTGACCCTGCGGTCGCGGTGCCGGCACCTGTACGTCCCCACCCCTTCGAAGCAGGAGGTGGAGGCGGTGCTGCTCGCCGATGAGAAGCTGGGCCTGTCACCGGAGCAGGCGAACTGGGCGGCGGACGTCTCCGGCGGGCACATCGGCCGGGCCCGGCACCTGGCTTCGCAGGACGCTGCCCGGCAGAAGCGGGCGACCGCGCTAAGGCTGCCGGGACTGGTGTACGAGGGTGCCGGGGCCTACCAGTTCATCACCGAGCTGGTGAAGACGGCGACGGAGGAGGCCGCGGCCTCGGTCGCCGACCGCGATGCCAGGGAGGTCGCCGAACTGGAGAGTGCCCTGGGCGTGGGCGCCAAGGGCCGCGGGGTGGCCAAGGCGCAGGTCGGATCGGTCGGGCAGATCAAGGAGCTGGAGAAGGAGCAGAAGAACCGTCGGACCCGGTTGCTGCGGGATGCACTGGACCTGGCGTTGATCGACATCGCGGGGTTGTACCGCGATGCGATGATGCTCGCCGCCGGCGCGGTGGACGACCCCGGAGCGCCGGTAGGGGGGTATCTTCACCCGGACCAGTCGAAGGTCTCCGGTGAGTTGGCCCGACGCAACCGCCCGGATTCCCTGGTGCGCTGCATCGACGCGGTGTCGGAGTGCCGCACGACCCTCGGCTTCAACGTGAAGCCGGAGGTGGCGCTGACGGCGATGGTGGGCAGGTTGAAGGAGTGCTGCGGGCAGGTCTGAGCCGGTCCTGAGTCGGTCCAGCGTCAGTTCTGAGTCGGTGTCGGTGGGGTGTTCGTGCGGTTTTGTTCACGCGTGTGTGGGTCGGCTAGGATATGCGCCTGTGCCGCTTTAGCTCAGTCGGTAGAGCGTTTCACTCGTAATGAAAAGGTCGCGAGTTCGATTCTCGCAAGCGGCTCTGTGAGGAAGACCCCCGGAACGACGTCAGTCGCCGGGGGTCTTTTCGTGTCCGAGGCGCCTGCTACAACTTGTTCCTGCACGCGCGACCGCGCGAATGTGACACAGCAGAGACGGCAGGAAGGAGCACGCCACATGGTCATGGGGCCCACTCACGCGATGTCCGGGGCAGCCGCCGGGGCGGTGGTCGCCGTGGCCACCGCGGAGCTGACCGGGCAGCCGGTCACAGCGTCGGCGGTGGGCGTACTCATCGGTGTGACTGCCGGCGCGGCGATCCTGCCGGACCTGGACCACCCGTCCGGTACAGCTGCCCGGGTGCTGGGTCCGGTCAGCAGGTTGCTGGCGGTGTTCATCAACCGGGCCTCGGCGATGATCGCCGAGCTCACCGGCGCGAAAGGACGCACCGTCGGCGGCCACCGCACCACCACGCACACCCTGCTGTTCGCCGTCCTCCTTGCCGCAGCGACGTGGGTGGCGGTGAGCCTGGGCGCACAGAATCTCACCCTGGTCATTTTCGCCACGCTGGTGCTGCTGGCGTTGCATTCCCTGGCCAGGCCGTGGGCCCGGACCTGGGGAGCTGTGGGGTCGCTGGTGGTTGCTGCCGGGCTGACGCTGCTGATTGCCCGCGATATGCCGGCTATGCTGTCGGCTCCGGTGATGGCGACAGCCGTGGGGGTCGGGTGCGTGACCCATTGTGTGGGGGACGCGGTGACCCGCAGCGGGGTGCCCCTGTTCGCTCCACTGGTCCCGGTCGGTGGGGACCGCTGGGGGTCGGTGCACCTGTTGCCCGGCCCGATGCGGATCCGGGCCTCGGGGCCCGGCGACAGCCTGGTCATGGTGGCATGTGTTGCGGCACTGGTGTTCGTGCTGGTCCAGGGTTGGAACCAGGGCCTGATCGTGGCTTGAAGGGTACGCTGGACACCAACTTCTTTCAGCATGATCCCGACTGATCCCCATCAGTCCACTGACACCGCAGGAGGTTCACCATGGCGTTGCCGAGCACGCCTGCCGACCGTTTCCGTGAGGTCGCCGCAGGCTTCACCGCCCAGACCGAGGATGTTGACTGGGACGCCCAGACACCGTGCGCCGAATGGCGGGCCCGGGACCTGATCGGGCACCTGCTCAGCTGGTTCGGGCCGGCCCTGGAGGATGTCGGGGTCGATGTCGAACTCAGGGCAGACCGGGCACAGGATCCGGGCGCAGCATGGGTGGAGTTCGTTGCCCTGGTGCAGCAGACCCTGGATGACCCGCAGAAGGCCGAGGCGCTTGTGACCCGCGGGCCGATCCCGGGACAGTCGCTGGAGCGTAATGCCACCGGGTTCTTCATCCCCGACGTATTCATGCACACCTGGGACCTCGCCCGGTCCCAGGGGCGGGACGTGGAGTTGGACAAGGACTTCGCGGAGAAGAACCTGGGTGGGCTGCGGTCACTGGGGGAGCAGTTGCAGGCGCGTGGGCAGTTCGGCGCCCCTGTCGAGGCCCCTGTCGATGCGAGTTCCACGATCCGCCTGATGGCGTACGTGGGACGTGACCCGGGCTTCGGGTTGGCCTAGACACCCCGCACCCCGCAGCGACGCCCCGCAGCGACACCCCGTATCACCCCGCGAGAGTGTCCGCGCAGGAGAAGACCCCGCCGGGCCGACAAGGGCCCACGCGGGGTTTCTTCATGACCCGGTCACATGGTGGACCGGGGAGTCTGTTCCTAGACGAACAGGCCGGCGACGGCGTCAACGAAGCCGGTGATGCCGACCTGCAGCAGTCCGACGACGGTGGTGAAGAACTCAGAGATGGTGTCGATCATGGTGTGACCTTCCTTCTCAGATTCGGTATTCCCGACAACTCCGGAACTCTGGCTGGTTCCTCTCAAGCTGTCTCACTGTGGATATCGACTCCTATGCGTTACACACCGGAAGAAATTATTCTCCGGACTGCCGCGGGCACTACCGCCGGGCGCTCACGACCTCCGTGCCGAAGGGGAAGCACGTCACCGGGATCATCTTGATGTTCGCCCAGGCCATGGGTAGTCCGATGATGGTCAGCGCCAGCGGGATCGACGTCAGTACGTGGCCGATCGCCAGCCACCAACCGGCGACCACGAACCAGATCACATTGCCCACACCCGAGGTGATGCCCGACCGTGAGGACGGCACCACGTCGCGTCCGAACGGCCAGAGCACGTACCCGGCGATGCGGAAGGACGCCATCCCGAAGGGAATGGTGACGATGAAGATGCAGGCGATGATTCCGGCGAGGATGTAGCCCAGGAACAGCCAGAAGCCGGAGAACACCAGCCAGATCACGTTGAGGATCAGTCGCATGGCCGTCACTCAGCACTCTTGGCGGACCCGGCGCTCCCGCCAGCTCCGGGCGTTCCCGCGGCCGGGTTCGTCTGTGCCCGCGTCACCATGTCCTCCTCGGCGGTGAGCAGCGGCACCCCGGCGACAGACTCCGGCACCGCGAAAGCGTCCACCAGGGTCTGCGACCACGGGCCCAGGGAGTCGACCAGGTCGTTGAGCGCGGCCCGCGCGGCCTTGGTGCGGGTGCCGGTCAGCAGATTCTGCTCCTGGTACCAGCCACTGTGGCTGTGGATGATGTCCAGCACGTATACGTCACGGACCTGCTCGAAGATCTTCTTCGAGTCGCCGTCCGGCAGGGACGCCTCGGCCTCCAGCATGCTCTCCAGCACGATGCGGTCCACATGCGCCCAGGCGCACTCCAGCAGGTGGTCCTGGGCCTTGTCGACCAGGTCGGCGGCCTCGGCGGGGTCCATCTTCTGGGCCGGGCGGATCCGGCGGATCAGCGACATCAGCAGCCGGTCCTCCCGCTCGGTGAGCAGTTCGACCTGGTAGCCGGGGTCGAACAGGGAGGTCTCCTCACGGTCGGTGAAGGAGTCCACGAGGTTCTGGATCAGGGTGTCCGCGGCGGTCCGGCGCTTGAGCAGGGTGCCGAAGTTGTCCAGGCCGAAACGCACAAGCTCCAGTGGCTTGAGGTCGCCGACCTCGCGGGAGAAGCCGGTGAGCAGCTCCTTGGCGGCGAGCTGCGCCATGACCACATTGTCGCCCTCGAAGGTGGTGAAGACGTCCGAGTCGGCCTTGAAGGTGGTCAGCAGGTTCTCGGTCATGTAGCCGGCGCCACCGCAGGCCTCACGGCACTCCTGGATCGTGGCGGTGGCGTGGGCGGTGTTGGCGGCCTTCAGTGCGGCCGCGTGGGCCTCCAGCTCACGCTGGTCCCAGCGCTGCTCCTTGGTCATGTCGGTGCGGTCGATGTCCGCACTCTCCAGCTCGTGGATCCGGGCGATCAGCTGGTTGGTCGCCAGCTGCAGCGCATAGCTCTTGGCGATCAGTGGGATCAGGCGCAGGCGATGCTTGCGGTGCTCGATGAGTTTGTTCTCCGGCAAGCTGTCGTCCGGGGCGAACTGGCGACGCTGGTTGGCGTAGCGGGTCGCGATGGTCAGGCTGGTGCGTGCGGCAGCTCCGGCGGACGCTCCGACGGTGATGCGGCCGCGGATCAGTGCACCGAGCATGGTGAAGAAGCGGGCACCGACCGACTCGATGGGCGAGGAGTACTCGCCGTCCTCGGAGACGTCGGCGAACCGGTTGAGCAGGTTCTCCCGCGGGACCCGGACGTTGTCGAAGGTAAAGGTGCCGTTGTCGACACCCTTCAGGCCGCCCTTGTAGCCGTGGTCGCCGATGCCCACGCCGGGCATCGCCTGGCCGTTCTCGTCGCGGACCTCCACGACGATGCAGTGCACGCCGTGGGATTCGCCGAGCTCACCATCGGCGTCCGGGGTGTAGAGCTGGCAGAAGACCGCGGCCATCCGGGCGTGGTTGGCCGCGTTGCCGATGTACCACTTCTCCGCGGTGGGAGTGGGGGTGTTGATCACGAACTCGTGGGTGTCGCGGTCGTAGACGGCGGTGGTTTCCAGGGACTGCACGTCGGAGCCGTGGCCGCGTTCGGTCATGGCGAAGGAGCCGAGGGTGCGCAGCTCGATGATGTCCTTGATCAGCGGGATGTGGCGTTCGGTGCCGAGGTTCTCCACGGCTCCGCCCCACAGCCCCCACTGGACGCCGGCCTTGACCATCAGCGAGAGGTCGGCGCCGCCGACGGTCTCGATGCCGGAGAGGGTGGCGCCGATGTCGCCGGTGCCGCCGTGCTCGGTGCGGAAGGTTCCGCGGGGGGCACCGGTGGCGAGGATGTCGTGCATCTGCGCCGCGGTGCGTTCCCGGGCCTCGTCGAGGCTGAGGGTGTCGTCGGGGCGCAGGTTCTTCTCGGTGATGACGGCCCGGGTGGCGTCCTTGACCTCGGCCCATCGGCCGTCGAGGACGTCCTGGAGTTCCGCGGCGACGGCGGCGCGGAGAGCGGCGTCAGCCTGCTTGCGAAGGGTGTCTGGACGATCTTTGCCGCGGCGAGTGAGGCTGGCGGCAATTGCTGAGGTGTCGTCGGTGGTTGTCATGCTCCCCAATGATACGTGCAGTTTCTGTGGGGCGGCTGTGCCTGACCAACAATGAGGTCCTACCATATGCTCATGGGTCAAATAGCACACAGCTCCCGCGACGCGCGGGCGTGGATGTTCGTCGTCTTCGCCGTGTTCACCGTCGCTTGGGGCGGCAACGAAGCAACCCCCATGCTCGTCTTCTACCGGCAGGAGGCGGTATTCAGTGATGTCTTCGTCGACTCACTGCTGGTCTCCTATGCGGTAGGCATCGTGGCCGGACTGTTGATCTGCGGTCCCCTGTCCGACCGGTACGGACGCAAGGCCGTGATGCTGCCGGCCCCGGTCCTCGCCCTGCTCGGCAGTGTGTTCATCGCCATCGGCGAGACCACCGAGTGGATCATGTTCATCGGACGCATCCTCGCCGGCCTGGCTGTCGGTATCGCCATGTCGGTCGGCGGCTCCTGGATCAAGGAACTCTCCACCGCGGCGTTCGACCCGAAGGCGAAGTCGTCCTCAGGTGCCAAGCGCGCGACCATGGCACTGACCGCCGGTTTCGGCCTGGGCGCCGGTCTGGCCGGCGTACTCGCCGAGTGGGGTCCGATCCCCGGCCAGCTGCCCTACCTGGTGCACTGCGGGCTGTCGCTGATCGCCGTCGCCGGGCTGCTCACCGTCCCGGAGACCCGCCAGTCGGCGCACCTGAAGGTCAAGGGATCCTTCTGGTCCGACCTGCTCGTCCCGACGATCCGCCACCCGCGTTTCCTCACCGTCGTCGCCCCGATCGCTCCCTGGGTGTTCGGCGCGGCCGGTGTGTCCTATGCGATCATGCCGCGGCTGGTCCAGGACCAGGTGGAGACCCCGGTGGCCTTCTCCGCCATGCTCACGGTGATCTGCCTGGCCTCGGGTTTCGCCATCCAGCAGTTCGGCCCGCAGATCAACACGAGCTACAACGCCCGCGGCCCGATCATCGCACTTCTGCTGGTCATCGTCGGTATGGCGATCGCCAGTGCCGCAGCCTCGAACATCACGGTGTGGAACACCATCGTCGTCGCGATCGTGCTGGGTGCGGCCTACGGTCTGAGCCTGATCTCCGGGCTCACCGAGGTGCAGCGCATCGCCGGACCGAACGACCTCGCCGGCCTGACCGCCGCCTACTACACCCTGACCTACATCGGTTTCTTCTTCCCGATGATCCTCACCCGGGTGTCTGAGTGGTTCAGCTACCCGGTGATGCTCGGGGCCGGCGTTGTGGTGGCGGTGGTCTTCCTGGTCATTGTCGCGGCGTTCTCGCGGAAGAACCTGCCGGACGATTCCGCTGCGTCCTGAGTGAGGTGAGGCGGGACGGTCCGGCCAAGCTCCCGCCTGCCCACGTGGCCGACGACACGTCGGGGCGTCCCAACAGGAACCCCAGGTGCACCGCCGCGCCGACAAGCGGGGCCAGCCCCAGGGACAACACCGCCCTGGTCTCCGGCGAGGCGTCGACGGCGAGGAGGCCGACGGCGACGACCGTCGCCACCGCCCAGCCTGCGAGATAGAGGGTGTGGCGCTCGGCGGCGTGCGTTGCCGAACCGGTGATCATCAGCACCGCGGTGGAGCCGGACGCCACGGTCAACGCCGCGAGCACGATGGGGGCGCTGACCAGGTCGGCGTCGAAGAACCACAGCATGATCGGCTCGGCCAGCCAGTATGCCGCTACACCGCCCACCAGGGCGACACCTGTGACCAAAGCGCAGGGGGCGATGCAGGCGCGCAGGATCCGGTCGCGTCGGGTGGCGAAGTGGACGATCAGTGCCGGCTGGAAGCGCTGCAGCGGCACCAGGACCGGGGCCCGGGTCAGGGTGACGGCGGTGATGACTGCGGCGAGTGCACCGGCGGCGACCTCAGGTCCGGAGGTGACGGTGATCAGCACGGGGAAGCCGGTGATCAACACCGCATTGGCTCCGGAAGCCAGCATTGCCTTGATTGTGCGCCGGATAAACTCGCCGGTGGGGACGTCCGCCAGCTCACCCAGCAGAGAACGGGTGGCAGGGGAGAGTAGCAGCGTGCCGAGCCAGGTGAATGCGCCGAGCACGGTGACCACGAGGAAGGCCAGCAGGTGCCAGCCGAGTGCCCACGCGACAAGGGCGAGGACGACGCGGATTGCGCTGTCGACGCTGATCAGCCAGGCGTAGGTGCCCCAGCGGGTGGTGGCGGACAGCAGGCCACAGACCGCAGCCTGGAAGGCGTAACTGGCCAGGCCGAGGGCGAGCAGGGCCACACCCCAACCGCGCAGGCCGGAGTCGGCGGGGATGACCTGGTCGGCCCACAGGGGTGCGGTGCCCAGTGCGAGCGCGGCCGTCACAGCGGCGAAGCCGGCGGTGACCAGTAGTGGACGCGCGGACGGGCGGCGTCCGGTGTCGGGAGTCGCCGGTGCTGTGGCTGCGGTTGAAGTTGTGGCTGCGGCTGTGGTCGGGGCGGTGGTCGGCACCGTATCGGACGCCGCGACCCGCTGGCCCGCGACCGCGCGGGTGGTTTCCTGCAGTAGCCCGTCGAGCAGTCCGGCGAGGGCGAAGAACATGCCCCAGAAGACGGTGAAGGCCTCGTAGCCGACGGTGTCCATCGCCTGGCCGGCGATGACGATGACGGCGTAGCCAGCCACGGCGACGACGAGTGTCGCCGCCGACAGGGCCCGGACGGCTCCGGTACCCATCAGCTGAACAACCCCCGCGCCGGCAGGTTCTGGGCGGGGGGAGTGCTGGGAGTGACGACGAAGATCATCGACGTGGTCTGGGTATGAGGTGTGGGTTACTCAGCGCCCTCGGCGTCCCCGCCGTCCTCGTTACCCCCGTCGTCCTCAGTCTCGGCGGCTGCGGTGATGTCCTCGAGGGACGGCAGCGAGGAGACCGGGGTGGAACCGGCGTTACCGGCGCCCGGGTTCGCTGCCAGGTAGGCGGCCTTGGCGTCCTCGGTCTGCTGACGTGCCTTGCCGGCGCTGCCTTCCCACAGGCCCTCGGAGATCACGGGCCAGGACTCGAACATGTCGTCCTGCCAGTAACCCCACTGGTGGGTGCCGGTGTTGCGGAAGTTGTAGACCAGGTTGTTGGAGGCCTGGGAGATACCGGCCTTGTCGGTCTCGGCCTTCATCAGGTGGGTGCACCATGCGGTCATGCCCTCGATGACTCCACCCTCGGTGGCCGGGGTGATCGAGCCGAGGAGGTTGCCGTTGAGACGGTCACCGGAGGGAACGTCGTGCTCACCCATAAGTCCGGAGCCGCTGGAGATGTAGACGTTGCGCTGGTCCTTCAACTTGGCGGCGTTGATCAGCGCATCGTTGCGCTTGGCGACATCGCCGTTGGGGTCGCCCCACATCTGATCGTAGCTGGCCGGTGCGCGGTCCAGGACGATCTGGACGGTGGGCTCCCACTGGCCGGAGGTGGCGGGGCAGCCGGAGTAGGAGGCGATGGAGTCGTACTTACCCGGGTACTGCTGACCGTAGACCAGGGCGGTGGAGGCGGTCATCGACATGCCGATCAGGCCGCGCTTGTCGCTGCTGGTGCGGAGGTGGTCATCCTCCATGGCATCGGGCAGCTCCTGGGTCAGGAAGGTCTCCCACATCTGCTTGTTACCGTTGCCGTTGCCGTCCTTGTCCAGGTTTTCGTTCGGCTCCTGCCAGTCGGTGTAGTAGGAGAATGCACCGGCCATCGGGATGACGACGTTGACGTTGCCGATCTGGTTACCGTAGAAGTCGACCGCGTTTGTCTGCTTCAGCCAGTTGGCGATGCCCTCGCCGCCGTCGGCACCGTTGAGCAGGTAGACCGTGGGAGCGTTCTCCGCATTCTCCTTGGCGCGGATCGTGACGAAGGGGATGTCACGGTCCATCGAGGGGGAGTGGACCTTCAGCTCCTCCATGCGCGTGTAGCGCTCGCCGCTGTCCTGGTAGACAAAGTCGCGCCAGCTTGCGTTGTCCTCGGGGACGTAGCCGTCGGCTTCAGCGTCTGCGAGGGTCTCGAAGGGCTCGGAGATCGTCGCCTTTTCGGCGGCGGGCTCCGCGGCGTCTTGTGCGACGATTTCCGTTTCACCCTGAGCGATTCCGGCGAGAGCCGGGGTCACGGAGATGACGGAGAGCGGGAGGGCCGTGGCGATGGCCGCGGCCGCGACGCGGGTGATGGCGCGCTTGTTCATGCAGGTCCTCAGGAAATGTCGGCGAACTCAACGACGTCGGTGAAGGTTCGAGGGGCGGTCTCAACGGTCAGACCCAGACAGTGTAACTGCCGAAACGGCTCCGCGTAGGGTGAGCCTCCGGATTCACCTCCCAGAAAAGGGGGATCGTCGCCTATGATGTACCCGACCCTTCGTTTCGAGACCACCCATGAGACCACCCAGAGGAACCGCTGTGAACCTGTCCTTCATCGACCAAGCCATCGTCAACATGAATGAGTTCCTCGGTGGGCTCCTGCACAACACCATGTCGGTGATCGCGAACTTCATCGTCAACTCCCCCTTCTGAGACTGACCCACGCCCCTCCGGGGGTAACCCCGCTGACCAGTGTTTTTGCGGGAGAACATTGTGACATGTCCCCCGGGGCGGACGTGTCGACGAAAACGTCGTATCCTTGACACCGTGGCTGAACATTATGACGTAGTAGTAATCGGTGCGGGCCCCGGCGGATATGTGTCCGCCATCCGTGCGGCACAGCTGGGCCTGAAGACCGCGGTAATCGAGAAGCAGTACTGGGGCGGCGTCTGTCTGAACGTCGGCTGCATCCCCTCCAAGGCGCTGATCCGTAACGCGGACATCGCGCACATCCTCACTCACGATGCCAAGACCTTCGGCATCAGCGGTGACAACATCAGCATGGACTACACCACCGCCCATAAGCGGTCCCGGAAGGTGTCCTCGGGCATCGTCAAGGGCGTCCACTACCTGATGAAGAAGAACAAGATCACCGAGATCAACGGTGTCGGTTCCTTCACCGACGCCAACACCGTCGAGATCACCGACGGTGACGACGCCGGCAAGCAGATCACCTTCGACAACGCCATCGTCGCCTCCGGCTCCGTGGTGAAGTCCCTGCCGGGAGTGGAGATCGGCGGCAACATCGTCTCCTACGAGGAGCAGATCCTCGACGAGAACGCCCCGAAGTCCATGGTCGTCATCGGTGCCGGTGCCATCGGCATGGAGTTCGCCTACGTCCTGTCCAACTTCGGCGTCGACATCACCGTCGTCGAGTTCATGGACCGCGTCCTGCCCAACGAGGACAAGGACGTCTCCAAGGAGATCGCCAAGCAGTACAAGAAGCTCGGCGTGAACCTGAAGACCGGTCACAAGACCACCGCCGTGCGCGATCTCGGCGGCGACAAGGGCGTCGAGGTCGACATCGAGTCCGCCGACGGCTCCAAGTCCGAGACCATCAAGGCCGACCGTGTCATGGTCTCCATCGGCTTCGCCCCTCGTGTGGAGGGCTTCGGCCTGGAGAACACCGGTGTCAAGCTCACCGAGCGTGGCGCCATCGACATCGACGAGCGCATGCGCACCAACGTCCCGCACATCTACGCCATCGGTGACGTCACCGCGAAGCTCCAGCTTGCCCACGTCGCCGAGGCACAGGGTGTCGTCGCCGCCGAGACCATCGCCGGTGCCGAGACCCAGGAGCTCGGCGACTACAACAACATGCCGCGCGCCACCTTCTGCTCCCCGCAGGTCGCGTCCTTCGGTTACACCGAGGAGGCAGCCCGCAAGCACGCCGAGGAGAACGGCCGCGAGATCAAGGTCGCGTCCTTCCCGTTCAGCGCCAACGGCAAGGCTATGGGCCTCAACGAGGGCGTCGGCTTCGTCAAGGTCATCGTGGACGCCGAGTACGGCGAGCTCATCGGTGGTCACATGGTCGGCCCGGACGTCTCCGAGCTGCTGCCGGAGCTGACCCTGGCACAGCGCTTCGACCTGACCGCCGAGGAGATCGGACGCAACGTCCACACCCACCCGACCCTGTCGGAGGCCATCAAGGAGGCCGCCGAGGGCACCATGGGGCACATGATCAACCTCTAGTGCACCGGGGCCCGTGCGTCTGTCGCGGCGGTGCGACCCCGGTCGCCCGCCGCTACTCCGGCAGGACGTCCTGCAGGACGCGCAGTGTATTGCCGCCCATGATCGCCGCGATATCCTCCTCGCTATGACCACGTGACAACAGTTCATCGGTGATCACCGCGATCTGGGAGGTGTCCCAGCCGACCTCGACACTGCCGTCGTAGTCACTGCCCAGGCCGACGGACCCGATGCCGGCGACCGAGATCACGTGCTCGATCGCATCGACCACGGCAGCCGGGGTCATCCCACACACCGCGGTGTCCCAGTAGCCGATGCCGACGACCCCGCCGGTGTCCGCGACAGCGCTGATCTGACCGTCCGTGAGGTTCCGGTTGTTGTCGCAGGTGCCGCGGACCCCGCCGTGGCTGACCACGACCGGCCGGGTGGCGATCGACAGGATCTCGTCCATGGACTCACTGCTGATGTGGGACAGGTCGATGACCACCCCCAGTTCCTCGAGGTCGGCAACAACGTCACGGCCCAGGTCCGTCAGACCGCCGTGCCCGCGACCGTGTGCGGAATCGGCGACCTCGTTGTCGAAGAAGTGGGCGAAACCCGCCATGCGCATCCCGGCGTCGAACAGGACCTGCACATTATCCCTGTCACCTTCGAGGTTGTGCAGTCCCTCAACGGAGAACATTGCGCCGGTGACCTGCCCACCGTTCTCGCGTGCCTCCAGAAGATCATCGATGTCCCGGCTCGTCCGGATCATCGTCAACCGACCGTCGGAGTCCGCGACGGCGTCCTCCAGCTTCTCCGCGTGGTACAGCGAGCGTTGCAGCAGGGACGTCCACGTCCGTGGTGGTTGCAGTTGGGCGAAGCTCAGTAACGTGATGTTGTCACTGTCGCCGTCATTGCCGTCGATGTTCTGACCGCGCGGGGACTTCGACACCGATGACAGCACCTGCAAGGCCACATTGCCCTCTTCCAGGCGCGGAAGGTCCATGTGCCCATTGTCATGACGTTCAAGGAAGTCACGCTTCCACAACAATGAGTCCGAGTGCATGTCCGCGATGACCGTACGGTCGTGAACACTCTCCGCCTCATCAGAAACCTCGGGTAGCTCGTCGTCCGCGACGGGGTTCTGCGAACGGTCGACAATACCCGGGGCCAGCGCGAAGAACGCTGTGAGTGCCGCGATGACCAGCAGCACGAGGACGAGCATGATGCGGATCGAGGTCTTTCGGCGGATGGCCATTCATCAAGTTTAGCCCGGGGAAACAACCGTGTCGGCGCTTCGCCGTCGATAGCCCTCGCCTACAGGAGCGGGTGTGCAGTACGATTCTGCTCAATACTTCGACTTCGGCGACACCCACAGCGCCGTACATGTGGCAGGAGAGATGGCTGGAGATGAGTGACGAGCCGGTGAGGGGCGGACGGCGACATGAGCCGCGGGTCAAAGTCATCGGGGTCATGGTTGACCCCGGCCTGCCCGAGAAGCGGGTGATCAGGGTCCTGGAGAAACTCGGGATCCGCCCCGACGACTCCGACATCACCGACGACCAGCTCCGCGCGGCGAACCACCCCAGGGTCCAGTTCCGCACCGGCACCCTGCCCATGAGCCTCGACGGCAGCGTGCGGCTGTCCGACAGCGCGGCCGGGCTGATGGAGACCTATGGTTGGGACCGGTTGGTCTACGTCACGGACCTGCCGCTGACCACCCGACTGCCCGTGATCAGCCAGACCGTGAACCGGGGCAGGGCGGTGATGCTCTGCCTGCCGGCCTTCGGCGTGCTGCGTGCCCAGGAGGCCCTGCGCCAGGAGCTCAGCCGCCTGTTGCACGGTAAGTCCGCCGGCGCGGGACGCAGCGAGGTCGTCGACGAGGCCGAGGATATCGAGGGTGGTGACGCCGAGGCCGACACCACCCGCGTTATCGACGGGTTCGGACGCTCCCTCCGGTTGCTGCTCGGCATGATCGCCGCCAACCAGCCCGCCCAGCTGTACCGGGTGCTCACCGGTTGTCTGGCCATCGCCATCGCCACCGGCGCCTACGGCATCTTCTACGGTTCAATGTGGCAGATGTCGCACACCGTGTCGGTGCCGCGCATGTTTTTGATCAGTGTCTTCGCCGTCGGTGCGCTGACCTTCTGGCTGATCTATCACAACGGATTGTGGAACCGGTGGCCGAACCGGGAGCCGGACAGTGTGGAGAAGTGGCGTGCCCGGATGGACAACCGGGCGACGCTGGGGACGGTGCTTGTCGCGGCAATCATGATCTACACCACCGTGATCGTGGTCCTGGTGATCCTGTCCGTGGTGATCGTGGACACCACGTTCTTCCGCGCCCAGGTCGACGCGGAGCCGTTCCCGTGGGGTTATCTGAAGCTGGCGTGGCTGACCGCGTCGCTCGGGACGTTCGCCGGGGCCATCGGTTCCAGCTTCGACAATGACGATGCGATCCGTGAGGGGACCTACAGCCGCCGTGAGCACGTCCGTCGCCAGATCGTGGGTTTGTACGAGGACAAGCCGCCGAGTCGATTCGTGGAGCGACGCGGCCTGCGGTGACACTTTAGGCCTTCACCGTTGCGCCTTCGATGACATGAAGGGGAATCTGTGGCGCTGCGCCTGGGGGGAGAGGAGCGCGCTGTGCTGAGCTAGGGCAAGCGAGTCCGCGGTGCCCATGTAAGAAGTGTGGGACCGATTGCTGGTCTCGGGCCCGGATAGCAGCACTTCATCCCACGTTTCTGACATCGCGGGCAGATCGAGGACGTGGGTGGTCCGATTTAAGATCGGGCCAGGCTGAACCGAGACTTGGCCGGGGACGCTTTGAGGCGCGGCACGAGCGCACAAGAAACCCGCCCGGGGCGGACAACCTTGCGGTGTGTCTGCCCCGGGCGGGTGATGTGGCGGGCGGTCGCGATGACCGCGATGCCGGGCGGTTCCAGCGGACTGGAACCAGGCAGCTCCGGCGGACCGGAACCGGCGCAGTTCTAGTGGACTAGAACTGGCTCTCCTCGGTGGAGCCCTTCAGGGCGGTGGTGGAGGAGTTGGGGTCCACGGTGGTGGCGATGCGGTCGAAGTAACCGGCACCGACCTCGCGCTGGTGCTTCACAGCGGTGAAGCCGCGGGACTCGGCCTCGAACTCGCGGTTCTGCAGGTCGACGAAGGCGCTCATCTGGTTGCGGGCGTAGCCGTGGGCCAGATCGAACATGGAGTAGTTCAGGGCGTGGAAGCCAGCCAGGGTGATGAACTGGAACTTGAAGCCCATGGCGCCCAGCTCGTTCTGGAACTTGGCGATCTCGTCGTCGTCCAGGTGGGCGGACCACTTGAAGGACGGGGAGCAGTTGTAGGACAGCAGCTGGTCCGGGAACTCGGAGCGGACGCCCTCGGCGAACTTCTTGGCGAGCTCGAGGTCCGGGGTACCGGTCTCCATCCAGATCATGTCGGCGTACGGAGCGAAGGACTTCGCACGGTCGATGCAGGGCTCGATGCCGTTCTTGACGTAGTAGTAGCCCTCGGCGGAGCGCTCACCGGTCAGGAACTTGTGGTCGCGCTCATCGACGTCGGAGGTCATCAGGGTGGCGGCCTCAGCATCGGTACGAGCGATGATGACGGACGGGGTGCCTGCGACGTCGGAAGCCAGACGTGCGGAGTTCAGGGTACGGACGTGCTGCTGGGTGGGGATCAGCACCTTGCCACCGAGGTGGCCGCACTTCTTCTCCGAAGCGAGCTGGTCCTCCCAGTGGGTACCGGCGGCGCCGGCCTTGATCATGGCCTTCTGCAGCTCGTAGACGTTGAGGGCGCCACCGAAGCCGGCCTCACCGTCAGCGACGATCGGGACGAGCCAGTTGTCGACGGAGTCGTCGCCCTCGACGCGGGAGATCTCGTCGGCACGCAGCAGAGCGTTGTTGATGCGCTGGACGACGGAGGGGACGGAGTTCGCCGGGTACAGCGACTGGTCCGGGTAGGTGTGGCCGGAGAGGTTGGCGTCACCGGCGACCTGCCAACCGGAGAGGTAGACAGCCTTCAGGCCGGCGCGGACCTGCTGGACGGCCTGGTTACCGGTGAGGGCACCGAGGGCGTTGATGTAGCCGTCGCCCTCCTCGTTCACGGCATCCCAGAGGATCTCGGCGCCGCGGCGGGCGAGGGTGTGCTCCTCGACAACGTTGCCCTGCAGCTCGGCGACCTGCTCAGCAGTGTAGTCGCGGGTGACGTTGTTCCAGCGCGGGTTCTCGTCCCAGTCCTTCTGGATCTCGGCGGCGGTACGGGCCTGTCCGACGTTCGACATGTAGTACTCAACTCCCTTTGAATTGGTGAGAGGGTGGCGGTAACTGCGCGTTATCCCGGTTAGCCCACACGTCGCCTCGTGGCGACGGGTGGGACCCGGATCGGCTTCCTATGAGCATACCGCTGCAAAAGGGCACGTCAAAGGCTACTGGTGATCTGGGTTACGCCGGGGGTAGCGGGTACTCGAGCTTACATCACGTCTCTATATGTGGGACAAAACTTCCCAGAATGTGGTCAAATCTGCCCACTTGCAGGGCGTTCGAGAGAGGTCTGTCACGTAAGGGGACCCTGCCCGACGGTCATCGGAGTGCTCCCGTCGTCTTGTTTCCGCGTTCTCATGGGGGTGGCTGAAGGTATGTTGACGCACCTTCCACTCCCGCTGGTGACGTGGCTCACCTAGTCTGGTGAGGAAGTATCAGGCCGTTCAGACGTGCCCGATCTACGCCGGAGGGGCTGTCTGAGGCAGCACTCCCGTCACACGAGCAATGACAACGAAGGAGCAGTCAATGACGTCAGGTAACCAGCAGACAGAGCGCGTCACCGCAGGTGGCCTCCAGGTCGCCTCGACCCTCTACGATTTCGTCTCCGGTACGGTTCTCCCGCGCATCGGCGTGCAGGGTGCCGACCAGGACAAGTTCTGGGAAGGCTTCGGAGCCCTCGTCGCCAAGCACACCCCCCGCAACCGTGAGCTGCTCGCCGTCCGTGATGAGCTGCAGGCCAAGCTGGATGCCTGGTACACCGAGAACCCGGGCGTCCAGGACCCGGAGAAGTACACCGCCTTCCTGAAGGAGATCGGCTACCTCGTCGAGGAGCCCGGTGACTTCGAGATCCGCACCCAGAACGTCGACACCGAGATCTCCGAGACCGCTGGCCCGCAGCTGGTCGTCCCGGTGCTCAACGCCCGTTTCGCCATCAACGCCGCCAACGCCCGCTGGGGTTCGCTCTACGACGCCCTCTACGGCACCGATGTCATCTCCGAGGAGAACGGCGCCGAGAAGGGCAAGGGCTACAACAAGGTCCGCGGCGACAAGGTCATCGCCTGGGGCCGCAACTTCCTGGACCAGGCCGTGCCGCTCGAGTCCGGCTCCCACGCTGACGTCGAGAAGTACGACATCTCCTCCGACCGCTTCGTCGCGACGATCAACGGTGAGGACGTCTTGCTGCGCGAGCCGGAGGTCTACGCCGGCTACCTCGGTGAGAAGAACGACCCGTCGGGCATCTTGCTGCGCCACAACGGCCTGCACATCGAGATCCAGATCGACCCGTCCCACCCGGTCGGCGCCGACGACAAGGCCGGTGTGAAGGACCTGCTGCTGGAGTCCGCGGTCTCCACCATCATGGACTTCGAGGACTCCGTCGCCGCCGTTGACGCCACCGACAAGACCCTGGGTTACACCAACTGGTTCGGCCTGAACACCGGTGAGCTGACCGAGGAGGTCGCCAAGGGCGACAAGACCTTCACCCGTCGCCTCAACGACGACCGGATCTACACCGGTCGCGACGGCGGCGAGCTGCGTCTGCACGGCCGCTCCCTGCTGTTCGTCCGCAACGTCGGCCACCTTATGCAGAACCCTGCGATCCTCGACGCCGCCGGCGACGAGATCTTCGAGGGCATCATGGATGCTGTCATCACCACCGCCTGCGCCATCCCGGGCACCGAGCTGGCCAATGAGCGTCGCAACTCCCGCACTGGCTCGATCTACATCGTGAAGCCGAAGCAGCACGGCCCGGACGAGGTCGCCTTCACCAACGAGCTCTTCGCCGACGTCGAGGACCTCTTCGGGCTGCCCCGCTTCACCCTCAAGGTCGGTGTCATGGACGAGGAGCGTCGTACCTCCGCAAACCTGGACGCCTGCATCGCTGCCGCCTCCGACCGCCTGGCCTTCATCAACACCGGCTTCCTCGACCGCACCGGCGACGAGATCCACACCTCCATGCTGGCCGGCCCGGTCGTCCGCAAGCCGGAGCTGCAGACCGCCGCCTGGAAGCTCGCCTACGAGGACCACAACGTCGACGCCGGCCTGGCCCACGGCCTGCCCGGCAAGGCACAGATCGGTAAGGGCATGTGGGCCAAGACCGAGCTGATGGCCGACATGGTCGAGCAGAAGCTGGGCCAGCCGAAGGAGGGCGCCTCCACCGCGTGGGTCCCGTCCCCGACCGGCGCCTCCCTGCACGCCACCCACTACCACCTGGTCGATGTCTTCGCCGTCCAGGAGAAGCTGCTCACCGACGGCCGCCGCGACACCCTCGGCGACCTGCTGACCCTGCCGGTGCAGCCGGAGCGCGGCTGGTCCGAGGAGCAGATCAAGGAAGAGATCGACAACGACTGCCAGTCGATCCTGGGCTACGTGGTCCGCTGGGTCGAGCAGGGCGTCGGCTGCTCCAAGGTGCCGGACATCCACGATGTGGACCTCATGGAGGACCGCGCCACCCTGCGCATCAACTCCCAGATCCTGGCCAACTGGCTCAAGCACGGTGTCATCACCGAGGAGCAGGTCAACGAGGGCCTCGAGCGCATGGCTGCCGTGGTCGACGGCCAGAACGCTGGCGACCCGGCCTACCGCAACATGGCCGATGACTTCGAGGCCTCCGTCGCCTTCCAGGCCGCCAAGGACCTGATCTTCAAGGGCACCGAGTCCCCGTCCGGCTACACCGAGCCGATCCTGCACGCGCGTCGTCGCCAGTTCAAGGAGAAGAACGGCATCGCCTGATGCCAGGTGACACAGACTGATCACGCTCTCTCGCACTGATCAGTCTGGTTAGTCTGATCAGCACTGACCAGCGCTGACAAGTCTGATCAGCACTGACGTCCCGGTCCCGGGCCGTGATGTCCATGGTGGACGTCACGGCCCGGGACTGTTTTGTGACGATTCTTCCCACGCGGTTGCACCTCCGTGCACTGTGCGTTCCCTCACTCCCACTCCCGGGTGTTTTCCACGGCCCGCACCAACAGGGAGCGGGAGTGACGGCACTGTTTCACCTGTGTTGCGTCCAGCGACTCCGCCAGCGGTGGTGCCCGATCGCGCCTAGACTCGCAGGGGACCGAATGGTCGAACGGGCCCATGGCCGCTACCGACCGCTACCGACCGCGCCCGCCGCGACACCAAGGAGTCTGACGACGATGACCGAGCGTCCTGACCTCACCGGCTACCAGGCGGTGCTCTTCGACCTCGACGGCGTGATCACCCCGACTGCGGACCTCCACCGCCAGGCCTGGGCGGTGATGTTCACCGACTACCTCGACTCCCGTGGGGCGGAGCCGTACAGCGAGCAGGACTACTTCGACCATCTGGACGGTCGCGCCCGTCTGGAGGGCATCGCCAGTCTGCTCGAGTCGCGGGGGATATCCCTCCCGCTAAACTCCCCGGCCACCCCGGAGACCCCGGCCACCCCGGCCACCGGCGGTGAACACCGGGAGACCGTGACCAGCCTGGGGGAGCGTAAGAACGCTGACTTCCTGCGCCTGCTCGACGAAGGGATCAACGCCTACCCCGGGTCCGTCGCCCTGCTCGACGCCCTGGCTGACCGCCCCGACGCGCCGAGGGTGGCCATCGTCAGCTCCTCGAAGAATGCCCGGCAGGTGCTGGAGGCGGCTGGCCTACTGGAGCGCTTCGAGCTGGTCGTCGATGGCCTCGTCGCCGCCGAGCATCAGCTGCCAGGCAAACCCGCCCCGGACACCTACGCCTTCGCTGCCGCGCAGCTCGGGGTCGACAATGCCGTAGCCGTCGTCGTCGAGGACGCCACCTCCGGCGTAGCCTCGGGACGCGCCGGTGGTTTCGGACTGACCGTCGGTGTCGACCGCGGGGCCGGGCAGGACGCACTGCTCGCCGCCGGTGCCGATGTGGTCGTCACCGACCTTGCGGAGCTGGTCCGTCCGGACTGGTGACGCCTCGATGCGCCACACATCCACCCACCTATCCACCCCACCCGAACTCCAGGGAGCGTAACGACGATGAGCGGACTGAGCGGTAACCATTCGGCATTCGAAGACTTCCTCGCGGCCCGCCGCCGGGTCGCCTCCGTGGTCAACCGGCCCATCGACAGGGCGTCCGTGACCACGCCGGTCACGGCGTCCGGCACCAACCTGATCAGTGACGGAGACGGGGACGGACTGTTCCCCACCGGATACCGCGCCGACCAGCACCACTACGACACGGACCCGGTGGAGGGGCTCGACCGCGAGAACAACCCGGTCGACGAATGGGGTTGGTACGAGACCCACCCTGACCGCAGCGACCTCGGCCTGTCCGAGACTCTCTTCGCGCTGAGCAACGGCTACCTCGGGGTGCGCGGCAACCCGGCGGAGGGACGCGACTCCGAGGAACACGGGACGTTCATCAACGGTGTCCACGAGACCTGGCCGATCTCGCACGCCGAGGACGCCTACGGCCTCGCCCGGGAAGGCCAGGCGATCGTCCAGGTCCCCGACGCCAAGACCATCCGGGTTTACATCGACGATGAGCCACTGCGCCTGCCCCAGGTCGAGGTCGAGGACTACTCCCGCGGCCTCGATTTCCGCGAGGGCGTGCTGCGCCGCAGCTGCATCTGGCGCACTGCGGCGGGCAAGCGGGTGCGGATCACCAATGAGCGGATGGTGTCCTTCCAGGAGCGCCACCTGATGATCGTGTCCACCGAGGTGGAACTGCTCGACGATGATGCCGCGGTCGTGCTGTCCTCGCAGATCCTCAACCGGCAGGACGGTGAGGACGAGTACTCCACCGTCGTCGAGCACACCGGCGCCACCGCCGAGGGCCCCGCCGGGGTCGGTGACGGCGGTGACCCGCGTAAGTCCGAGCAGTTCAGCGGGCGGGTCTTCCAACCGACCTACCAGTCTCAGCCGGAGGACCAGCGGGTCACGCTCGGCTACCGGATCACCCGGTCGGGCATGACCGTCGCGGTGAGCATGGATCATGAACTCGACCTGCAGAACGGTCCGTCCTGCGGCTCATCAGGCACCGGAACCCACGGGTTCGCCGACGCCGAGGGGGTGGAGGTGCACACCGAGCTGCGTGAGGACGTCGCCCGGGTGATCTACCACCTCGCCGGACACAAGGGCATGAAGCTGCGGCTGCAGAAGTATGTCGCATACCACTCGTCCCGCCACGTCTCGCCGGATGAACTGGCCTTCCGCTGCGCCCGCACGATCAACCGCGCGAAGGCCGTGGGCTTCCGTAACCTGCAGCGCAACCAGGCCAAGTGGCTGCAGCGGTTCTGGCGTCGGTCGGATGTGCGGATCCCCGGCCAGCCGGAGATCCAGCAGGCCACCCGCTGGAATATCTTCCAGCTGCTCCAGGCCTCGGCGCGGGCGGAGGGCCAGGGAGTGCCTGCCAAGGGGCTGACCGGTTCGGGCTACGGCGGCCACTATTTCTGGGACACCGAGATCTACGTGATGCCGTTCCTGTCGTACACCAACCCGCAGTTCGCCAGGAATGCGATGCGGTTCCGCTACACGATGCTGCCCGCGGCGAAGGAACGTGCCAGGGAGCTCGCCCACGACGGCGTCCTGTTCCCGTGGCGCACGATCAACGGCCGCGAGTCCAGTGCCTACTACGCCGCGGGTACCGCGCAGTACCACATCGACGCCGACGTCAGCTACGCGCTGATGAAGTACGTCAACGCCTCCGGCGACATGGATTTCCTGCTGGACGAGGGCGTCCACATCCTCATCGGCACCGCCCGGTTCTTCATGTCGCTGGGCTTCTTCAACACCGCCGGAACCCGCTTCGAGATCCACTCGGTCACCGGGCCGGACGAGTACACCACGGTGGTGAATAACAACCTCTATACAAATGTCATGGCGCAGTACAACCTCCGGGTCGCCGTGGAGGTCGTCACGCAGCTGAAGGCAGCCCGACCGTACGACTACGAGGACGTGATGCGTCGTGCCGGGTTGAGTGAGGACGAGCTCGACCTGTGGCAGCGCGCCGCCGATGTCATGTACATCCCCTTCAATGAGTCCCTGGGGGTCAATCCGCAGGACGACCAGTTCATGCAGCGCCAGTTGTGGTCGCTGGACGATCCGGCGGTGGGACCCAAGCGTCCGCTGCTGCTGCACTACCACCCGCTGACGATCTACCGGTACCAGGTGCTCAAACAGGCCGACGTGGTGCTCGCCCTGTTCCTGCAGGGCTCCCGGTTCCCGGAGGACGTCAAGCGTCGGGACTACAACTACTACGACCGGCTGACCACGGGCGACTCCTCACTGTCGGCGGTGGTGCAGTCGATCATGGCCGCGGAACTGGGCTACCACGACCGGGCGATGGACTTCTTCACCCGCGGTCTCTACCTTGACCTCAATGACCTGCACGGAAACAGTTCCGACGGTGTCCACATCGCCTCCTGCGGTGGCGTGTGGAGTGGGCTGGTGTACGGATTCGGTGGGTTCCGGGACCATGACGGCCGCTTCTCGATCGACCCGCGGATGCCCGAGGAATGGGGCGAACTCGAGTACACGGTGACCCTGCAGGGCACCGTGGTGCGGGTGACGGTGCGCGCCGGTGAGGTCGAGCTGGTCGTGGATCCGGGGGAGGAGTCGGACGCTGCGACGGTTGCGGCGGGTGCCGCAGGTGCAAAGGACGCCGATGTCCTGACCGTCCCGGCCGGGCCGATCCGGGTGTGCGGTCAGGAGGTCATGGTCGGCACCGATCCGGTGGTGGTGGCCGGGGACACGCTGCTGCGTGCCGACGACGCAGAGTAGACGAGGCAGCGTAGACGACGCAGAGTAGGCCTGTGTGGTGCGGGGCGCCTGCGCGGTCGTGTGCGCCCCCGGGTCGTGTGCGCCCCCGCTGGGCCTTGTGCGGCCTTGTTCCACCCCGGGCGCAGTAAGGTTGATACATATTTAGCAGTAATGATTGGGGGATCTGTGCTGCGCACGGCACCGGGGGAGGGCGTCAGAAGTGATGTCACCAGAGTAAGAGTGTGATTCTTTTCACGGGGGAGGGGGCTGGTTGGTGTTGACCACTAAACGGGTCGTACAGTGTCTATGACACTGGAGGTGCCATGACTGTTAAATTTGACGATCCCGTCGCAATCGAGCACGGGAAAATTTCCATTAAACCATTGAGGGAAAAGCCAGGCTTCCCTACCTGGGCGATGAAACTGACGATGGCCGTGACTGGCCTCATCTTCGCCTTGTTCGTCCTGGTCCACATGATCGGAAACCTGAAGGTTTTCGGATCTGCCGAAGGCTTCGACAACTACGCCCACTTCCTGCGGGACATGGGTTACCCGCTCGTCCCGCACGAGAGCATCCTGTGGTTCCTGCGTGTGGTGCTCGCAGTATCGCTGATCCTGCACGTGTACTGCGCCTTCGCGCTGAAAGCCCGGGCCAAGCAGTCCCGCGGTGAGTTCAAGCGCTACGGCAAGGTGAAGGGCCTCAACAACTTCACCGCCGGCTCCATGCTGGGCACCGGCGCTGTGCTGCTGCTGTTCATCATCTTCCACATCCTCGACCTGACTCTCGGCAAGGCCGTCGCCTCGGATGAGTTCGTCCACCTCGAGGCCTACAACAACCTGGTTGCGTCCTTCGAGCGCCCGGCCGTCGCGATCTTCTACATCCTGTGCATGATCGTGCTGTTCCTGCACCTGAGCCACGGCATCTGGACCGCCTCCTCTGACCTGGGCATCACCGGGCACCGTTGGCGCCAGGTCATGCTGTGGATCTCCTACCTGCTGCCGGCGGCTGTGATGATCGGCAACATTGCGATTCCGTTGGCCGTCATGACCGGCATCGTGAGCTAGCGGCGGATCTGGAAGAGGAGAAGAGAGAAGACTATGGGAACCAGTAAGCCCCACCCCCACAACCAGACCGCGGACTTCAACTACGACGAAGCTCTCGCGGCCTTCAGTGCGCCGCAGTCCAGCGTCGACGGTGTCGCCGTCGGCAAGGTGATCGGCGACAACGCCCCCCACGAGGTCGGCCAGCAGGAGCAGTGGCAGTACGACAAGGAGCACTTCAAGCTCGTGTCGCCGCTGAACCGTGCGAAGTTCCGCATCCTCATCGTGGGAACCGGCCTGGCCGGCGGTGCTGCAGCCGCCGCCCTCGGTGAGCTCGGCTACGACGTGAAGGTGTTCACCTACCACGACAGTCCCCGCCGCGCGCACTCCATCGCCGCGCAGGGTGGCGTCAACTCGTCGCGCTCCAAGAAGCTCGACAACGACTCCACCTACAACCACACCAAGGACACGGTCAAGGGCGGCGACTACCGTTGCCGCGAGAACGACTGCTGGCGCCTGGCGATGGAGTCCGGCAAGGTCATCGACCACATGAACGCCATCGGTGCCCCGTTCTCCCGCGAGTACGGTGGAACCCTGGCCACCCGTTCCTTCGGTGGTGTGCAGGTGTCCCGCACCTACTACACCCGTGGTCAAACCGGTCAGCAGCTGCAGCTGGCGACGACCTCCGCCCTGTACCGCCAGATCGGTGCCGGCAACGTGGAGATCTTCACCCACTCCGACGTCCAGGACATCATCGTCGAGGACGGCGTGTGCAAGGGAATCGTCACCCGCAACATCATCACCGGTGAACTGTCGACCCACACCGGTCACGCCACCGTGCTCGCCACCGGCGGTTACGGCAACGTGTACCACATGTCCACGCTGGCCAAGAACTCCAACGCCAGCGCCATCATGCGCGCCTACGAGCAGGGTGCCTACATGGCGTCCCCGTCGTTCGTGCAGTTCCACCCGACCGGCCTGCCGGTCAACTCGGACTGGCAGTCCAAGACCATTCTGATGTCGGAGTCGCTGCGTAACGACGGCCGTATCTGGACGCCGGCCCAGAAGGACGACCAGCGCGACCCGATGACGATCCCCGAGGACGAGCGCGACTACTTCCTCGAGCGCCGCTACCCGGCCTTCGGCAACCTGGTGCCGCGTGACATCGCCTCCCGTGCGAACGCGCAGCAGATCAACGGTGGCTACGGTGTGGGCCCGAAGAAGAACTCGGTGTACCTGGACCTCACCCACGCCATCGAGAAGCTGGGCGAGGACACCATCCGCGAGCGCTACTCCAACCTCATCCAGATGTACGAGGAGGCCATCGGCGACGACGCATACAAGACCCCCATGCGTATCGCCCCGACCTGCCACTACACCATGGGTGGCCTGTGGACCGACTTCCACGAGATGACCTCGATCCCGGGGCTGTTCTGCGCCGGTGAGTCGTCCTGGATGTACCACGGCGCCAACCGCCTGGGTGCGAACTCGCTGCTGTCCTCCTCGGTCGAGGGCTGGTTCACCCTGCCCTTCACCGTGCCGAACTACCTGGCCCCGCTGCTGGGCCAGGAGGCCCCGGACGCCGAGTCCCAGGCCGCCAAGGATGCGCTCAAGCGCACCGAGGACCGGATCGAGAAGATCCTCAACATCCGTGGCCCGAACCCGCACGGTGCGGAGTACTACCACCGCCAGCTGGGCGAGATCCTCTACCGCTGCTGTGGTGTGGCTCGCTCCGTCGAGGACATGCAGCAGGGCATCGACGAGATCCGCAAGGTTCGCGCCGACTTCTGGGAGAACGTCTTCGTGCCCGGTGGCAAGGACGAGATGAACCAGCAGCTGGAGAACGCGATCCGCGTTGCCGACTACCTGGACCTCGGTGAGCTCATGTGTGTCGACGCCCTGGACCGTGACGAGTCCTGTGGTGCCCACTACCGTGAGGATCACCTCGACGAGGACGGCGAGGCAGAGCGTAACGACGACGAGTGGTGCTTCGTCTCGGCATGGGAGCCGGGCGATAAGCCGGAGACCTTCATCCGACACTCCGAGCCGCTCTACTTCGACCGCATTCCGCTGATGACAAGGAACTACAAGTAATGAAACTGCATCTTGAGATCTGGCGTCAGGCGGACCACGCCTCGAAGGGACACTTCGAGTCCGTGGACGTCCCCGATGCCGTTGAGTCAATGTCCATCCTGGAGCTGCTCGACCACGTCAACACTGGCTACGTCGAGGCCGGCAAGGAGCCCTTCGCCTTCGCCTCCGACTGCCGTGAGGGCATCTGCGGTACCTGTGGCCTGATGGTCAACGGTCGTCCGCACGGACCGGACAAGAACAAGCCGGCCTGTCAGCAGCGCCTCTTCAGCTTCAACGATGGTGACTCCATCAAGCTGGAGCCGCTGCGCTCGGCCGCCTACCCGGTGGTCAAGGACATGGTCGTCGACCGTTCCGCCCTGGACCGCGTCATGGAGAAGGGTGGCTTCGTCTCGATGGCCGCCGGTACCGCTCCGGACGCCGACAGCCTCCTGGTCAACCACTCGGACGCCGAGCTCGCGCTCGACCACGCCGCCTGCATCGGTTGCGGTGCCTGCGTTGCCGCCTGCCCGAACGGTGCGTCCCACCTGTTCACCGGTGCCAAGCTGGTGCACATGACCCTGTCCCCGCTGGGGCGTATGGAGCGTGGCCGTCGCGCCACCAACATGGTCGATGAGGCTGAAGGCACCTTCGGCCCGTGCTCGCTGTACGGCGAGTGCGCCGACGTGTGCCCGGCGGGTATCCCGCTGACCGCCGTCGCCGCGATCACCAAGGAGCGCGCCCGCGCTGCCCTGCGTGGCAAGGACGACTAGTCCGCACCTCCACCGCGTCCCGTCGTGAACGGGGCGCGACCCCACCCGTGCGGGGGATGGAGTGCACCGTATCAACGGTGTGACTCGGTTCCTCCGACGGTGGTGGACTAGAATTCACGGTAGCAACAAGCAGTGTGTACCGGCCGGTGTCACTTCAGACTCGGCTGCAGACGATGAAAGAGGAACTGATGTCCGCTCACGCCGACTCTGAGGTTATGTTCTCCGGTGAGCCGGAGTACCTGGACGGGTATGTCCCCACCAGCTGGGACTCCCAGCACTCGTCGCTGCAGCGCAGCCTGACCTGGATCGGCATGGCGCTGATCCTGCTGGCTGCCGCCGCAGCCGGCCTCTTCGTCTACGGATTTGCCTCCGACAGCGTCGGCTCCCAGGAGAACGGCATCATGCTCGGCACCGTCGGTGCCGTCGTGGCCGTCGTGGTGCTGCTCGCCGCCTTCGCCTCCGTGCACTTCGGACGTAGCTCCTACCGCGACTACAAGAAGCGCACCGGCCGCGTGCACTAAGCACCGGCCCCGCCGGTCGTCCCCGGATCGTCCGGCACCTCCAGCGTCCGCCCTGCAGACTCTCACCGAGACTGCGGGGCGGACGTTTTCGTGGCCTCGGGGCGTCGACACCAGCTGACCTGGATGTCTACACTGGAGAGGACAACACCGACGAGCTCGGCGATGATGGGTGCTCCGTTCTTCGCCGGGCGGAGGAGGTAGTCATGTCGGCATGGGGCTGATCCTGAGCTCCATGGCGGGATTCGGTGCCGCGATCTGGGGATTCGCCACCTACGGATACGGTGGTGGGCTGCAGACCCAGGAGCACGGGGACGTCATCGGTCTCATCGGCCTGATCATTGGCCTGGTCATGCCGTTCGCCGGGTGCGCCAGCATCTACATCGGCCGGGCGCGTTACCGCAAGTACAAGGAGGCCACCGGCCGAGTGCACTAGAGCCTAGAACCCTCGTACTGCAGACCAGAGCGCCCCGGCTGCTCGTCATTCTCATCATTGAGTCGGCGAGGGCGATGTCGGATAGGTGTGATGATCTGCTGGTTTTCCGGCGAAATCCCAGCGATCGGTCCCACCTTTCCGACACCCGTTGAGATGCGGGGACCGCAGGCGAGGCAATGAGGCTACAGGCGGCGGGGAAATGACCGGGGAGGCGGGCCACCGTGCGGCGACACCAGGGAACAAACAGGCGGGGCAGTGACATGCGGACCCTGTGCGTGCAGTTCGGGGATAATGGGACGGGTGAGCACTACTCTGACCAACCAACTGCCCGTCCCCGGACCATCACCGGAGTCCGAGGCAACCCGTCGACGTGACCTGCGCCGCCACAAAGCTTTCGCCACCAGCCTGCTCGTCCTGGCGACCCTGATCTACCTCGGCTGCCGTTGGCTGGAAGCGACCGGACGCGACGCCGGCTGGACCCCGTACGTCCGTGCCGCCAGCGAGGCCGGTATGGTCGGCGCACTGGCGGACTGGTTCGCGGTCACCGCACTGTTCCGTCACCCGTTGCGCATCCCGATCCCGCACACCGCGATCATCAAGCGCAAGAAGGACCAGGTCGGCCACGCCCTCAGCGAATTCGTCGGGGACAACTTCCTCAATGCCACGCTGATCACCGAGAAGCTGCGCCAGGCACGCATCCCGGAGCGTGCCGCCGACTGGGTGCTTGACGGCGGCGGGGCCGAGCGCACCGGCAAGGAGGCCGCCCGGCTGATCGACCTGGTGGTCAACGGGGTCGACCGCGAGGAGGCGGAGCAGCTGCTGCGCACGCTGATCATCGACAAGGCGTCCGAACCGACCTGGGGCCCGCCGCTGGGTCGTGGCCTGGAGCAGCTCATCGCTGAAGGACGCACCGAACCGGTCGTCGACGCCGTCGTCGTCTGGTTGGACGACAAGGCCCGCGACAGCGAGGACCTGGTCGTCCGGCTGCTGGACGAGCGCACCCCGTCGTGGGCACCACAGTTCGTCCGCGACCTGGTCGGTGACAAGGTGCACCGCGAACTCGTCCAGTTCACCGCGGACGTACGGTCCAACCCGGAGCACGAGGCACGCCACGCGATCCGGAAGTTCATCAACCAGCTGGCCCAGGACCTGCAGCACGACCCGGTGATGATCACCCGGGTGGAGAACTTCAAGTCCGACGTCATGGGGTCGGCCACCATCCAGGGGCTGCCGGGCACGCTGTGGGAAGCCATCCGGTCGAACCTGACGGAGATGGCCCGGGACGAGGATTCAATGCTGCGGCGCAAAATCGTCCAGTGGGTCACCGAGTTCGCCACCCGGGTGCGCGAGGAGCCGGAACTGCGGGAGTCGCTGGAGAAGCGCATTGTGGGCGCGGCGTCCTACCTGGCGGACAACTACGCCGGTGAGGTCACCGGCATCATCGGCGAGACCGTGGAGCGGTGGGACGCCGACGAGGCCAGCGACCGTATCGAGCTGATGGTCGGCAAGGACCTGCAGTTCATCCGGGTCAACGGCACGGTCGTCGGTGCGTTGGCAGGGCTGGCGATCTACACGGTCTCGGAGCTTCTGTTCACACTGTTCTAGAGTCGGATAGACTCAGTGACCATGGAGTTGATTCACTACGCCCGCTACCTTCTGAGCCTTGCGGAACTCGGTGTGATCCTCGCGGTGGCTATCGCGGGGTTCTGGGGTGCGATCCAGGTCATCCGGACCCGAGACGACGCCTTCATGGTCATCGACCGGTCGAAGCAGAACTGGATGCTGTTGCTGGGCGGAGCTGCTGTGGCTGCCTTGTTGCTCGGGACGATGGGTCTGTCACTTGCGTGGATCGCCGCCGCGGTGATCGTGGGCATCTACTGGCAGGACATCCGCCCTGCCGTGCGGGACGTGCTGGACAACTCCAGTGACTGGTGACGACCAAGACAGTGGTCAGGTCAGCGGCCTGGGGCGAATCGAGCTGAGTCTGCTGGACCCGCAGCCGTCCACAGAACAGATCGTGGCGGTGATCGAGCGTGCCCGACAGGAGGGGATCGGGGCGGTATGGCTGCCGCCGACGTCCTTCCCGGTGCGCGGGATCGGGGGAGAGGGGGACGCTCAGGGGAGTGTCCGCCTGTGCTCCGTGGCTGGTTATCCCACCGGCCAGCATCATGTCCTGGTCACGGCCAGTGAGGCGCATATGGCCGTGGCCAACGGTGCCGACGAGGTGACTGTGGTCCTAAATCCGGCGCATGTCTACGGTGGCCCGGATGCCACGGGGGATCTCAATGCGCTGATCGGGGAGATCGTCACGTTGCGTGAGGCGGTGCCGTATCCGGCGGTGCTGCGCGTCGCGCTCGGGACAGTCCGCGGGGCGGGCCAGGTGACGGGCAGCGTGCCCGCGGCGGTATTGCAGACCGTGGCACGGGCGGCGGTCACCGCCGGCGCCGATGTCGTGGTCGGACCGTCCGACGATGCACCGGGGGAGGGAAGTGCGGAGGAGACCATCCGCATCCTCGCCGAGGCCGTCGCAGGAAGCTCCGTGACGGTGATGTCGGGCATGGTACTGTCCTTCGACGACCAGGGTGCCTTCGACGTCGTGGAGCGGCTCTCTGCCGCCGGGGCGCACCGGGTGGCGTTGGACGCTGCGAGCCTCAGCACCGGCAGCACAGCCTGACCAGTACCGCCGGTATCCCGGCCGGACGGTCAGGCCGCCTGGTCCTCCGAGTTGGCGCCCGAGTCAGCGCCCGATCCGCTCTCGGTGCCGAAGGCGCCGGAGGTGTCGATCTCGTCCATGTTGATCTGGGTGCCGTGCAGCCTGATCTTCAGTCCGTCCTCGGTGACCTCGGCGCTCTTGACGGTCAACTCCTCGGAGGCCTCGTTGACGGTGCTCTCCAACTGGTCCGACAGCGACTCCGCGACCGACTGCGGCAGACTCATACCGAAGATCTTCACGTCGGACAGCGACATCGACAGGGTGCCCTCGGTGACCTCGGGAACCATGCTGAGTGTCGCCAGACCACCACTGATCTCGAAGTCGAGGGTGTTCTCGCCGGCGTTCATCGCGACGTCGGTGATGGAGATCAGGTTGTCCAGGGCGCCGGAGAACGGGTTGTCGTCCTCGGAGTTCTGTGCCTGCTCGCCGTCCTCGCCGTCCTCGGCGCCACCGGCGGCCTCGGACTTCTGCAACTCGGCCAGCAGCATCTCCGGGGGCATGGTCGTGTCCAGGGTCAGGTCGTCGATAAGCATGCTCTCGCCGCTGACGGAGATGTTCTTGGCGTCCATCTCGACCGCGGGCTGGCCGGTGATCACCGGGCGCGACTGGTCGCCGTCCTCGTAGCTGACCTCGACGGTGGAGGGCATGGTGGCGCTCATCGACGGGATCTTGCCCTGGACCAGCCCCAGCAGCAGCGGGGAGGCTCCGAAGCTCACCGACGGATCCTCGGACAGCTCGGTGCCGTCCTCCTCCAGGGAGGAACGGATCTCATCGACGACGGTGTTCTTCGCGTAGGCGCGGACACCGAACTCGGCGATCACCAGCAGAATGACCAGGACCGCCACAACGGAAATGAGGACCTTCCACCACAGGCCGAACTTCTTGCCCGACTTGTTGCCGGATGTGCCGCCAGGGTTCTGGCTCGGCGCGGTGGTCGAAGTGGCGGCGGCGGAGTCCGCACGCCACACGTCAGGGTTACTTGAGTTGCTCACGTCGACCAGTGTGGCGCATCGTGCCCCCGGACGCCACACCAGTCACCGTAAAACTCAGGAAGGGTCACGGTGTTCTACGGTCACGGACAGAAAACTGTCAGTGCCGCGAAGATCGCCCGGGAGGATCAGGCGTTCTCGTTGATCCACTTCTCGACGAGGGCAGCCTCGTTGACGATGATGTCGCGGACGTAGTCGGCGACCTTCGGTTCGATGACCGGACCGATCATCGGGATGGTGACGTCGATGTCGACCTCGGCCTCCAGGGTGGTGGAGCCGTCCTCGTCGATGAGGGTGAGCTCGGCCCCGAACTTCACCGGGGCACCCTTGATCTCGGCGTTCATCTCGCCGTTGGCGGTGCCGTCCTCGAGGGCCTCGAAGGAGATGGTGCGCTTGAGCTTCAGGCTCTGGGAGACCATGGATCGCACGGCCTCAGGCAGGGCGTCGGGGGCGAGGACCTCGAAGAGGACCACGTTGATCGGGTCGGCGGAGAACTCGGCGACCTCCCCGGGCTCTTCGGCGATGTTGGCGGCCTCGAACTCCCAGTACGCCTTGGTGGCGAGCGCGTCGTAGACCTTGTCAGCGGGGATGTTGACGGTCGTCGAGGTTTCAATGTGAGTTGTCATGCCGACAGACTACCGTTAACAGCGTGAGTTCTCTTGATTCTGTGTTCCTTGCGTCAACAATTGCTGCGATCGGTCCCCGCCCGGACGTCGCGACGGCCGATGTCGACTTCGCCGCGCTGACGACGCTGCGCATCGGCGGCGCCCCCGCGGCCACTGTCGTGTGCCGCTCGGCGGACGCCGTCGCCGAGGTGGTGGGCACCCTTGATGAGCAGGACATTCCCTTGCTGGTCGTCGGTGGTGGGTCGAACCTGGTGGTGGGCCAGGACGTCGCCGATCTCGTCGTCGTCCTGATCACCGCCGACGGTGCGGACATGACCGACACACCGGTGCACATCGACACCGACACCGGCCTGGTACGCGCCTTCGCCGGGGTGGTGTGGGACGACCTCGTCGCCGCCACGGTGGACGCCGGACTCGGTGGGCTGGAGTGCCTGTCGGGGATCCCGGGGTCGGTCGGCGCCACCCCCGTCCAGAACGTCGGTGCCTACGGCGCGGAGGTCTCCCAGGTGCTCCACCGGGTGCAGCTGTTCGACCGGACGACCGGCGAGCTTCAGTGCGTCTCCCCGGAGTCGCTGGACCTGGCGTACCGCTACTCCAACCTGAAGTTCACCAACCGTGCGGTGGTCACCGCCGTGGAGTTCCAGCTGAACCCCGACGGTCTCAGCGCCCCGCTGCGCTTCGGTGAACTGGCCCGCCGCCTCGGTGTCAGCGAGGAGGAGGGTGCGGCCGGGCAGGCGCGGCGTCCTGTCGCCGACGTGCGGGACGCCGTGCTCGCCCTGCGAGCCGGCAAGGGCATGGTCCTCGACGACGCCGACCACGACACCTGGTCGGCAGGCTCCTTCTTCACCAACCCGGTGGTCACCGGCGAGGACACCCGGGACGCCGTCATCGAGGCCGTCACCTCCCGCTGCGGTACCGAGGCTGCCGCGTCGATGCCCTGCTACCCGGCGGGCACGGATGCGGCCGGGCGCACGCAGTTCAAGTTCTCCGCTGCCTGGTTGATTGAACGTGCCGGGTTCCCCAAGGGCTGGCAGGTCCCGGCCGAGCAGGGCGGCACCGGTCGGGCTGGGCTGTCGACGAAGCACACCCTGGCGCTGACCAACCGGGGGAGCGCGGTCAGTGAGGACATCGTGGAGCTGGCCCGCGCGGTGCGCGCCGGGGTGCAGGACGCCTTCGGGGTCACCCTGGTGCCTGAGCCGGTGTGGATCGGTGTGACTATCGACGGGTAGGGGGCCTGGCACACTGGGGACCATGTCACTCGACACACGGACCACGTTCGTCCTGATCCACGGGTCAGGAACCAACTCCACCATGTGGGGCCCGATCCAGCAGGAACTCGCCCTGCAGGGCTGGCGTTCCTACGCCATCGACCTGCCTGGCCACGGCGCCCAGGCCAGCTACCCGGTCAGCTACCAGGCGCCCCAGGACCTCGAGGCCTTCGCCGCCGAACCGTCCACCCTGGCCGGTGTCACTCTCGACGACAACGTCGCCGCGCTCGAGGCCGCGGTCCGACGGCTCCGGGGCTCCAGGAACACAGCCCGGTCGTCCTCGTGGCGTCCAGCCTTGGCGGGGTGACGGCGACGGTGTTCGCCAACCGCCACCCCTCGCCATGCAGGACCGGCTGATCGCCGAGGCGGATGCGCTGACCCCGGACAATCCCTTCACCGTGCACACCCTGGACGCCTCCCACGCCGGGTTCATCCACCGCAGCGACGAGGTGGTGCGCGTGCTGACCGGGGGACCCGCCACACGGTAATCCCACAGAGTAATCTTGGGTGTCATGCGCGTCGCGATGATCTCCATGCACACCTCCCCGTTGGAGCAGCCCGGAATCGGGGATGCCGGCGGGATGAACGTCTACGTCCGCAATGTCGCCGAACACCTGGTGGCCCACGGGATCGAGGTGGACGTGTTCACCCGCGCGACCCGCGCCTCCCAGGGCGAGGCCGTCGAGGTGGTGCCGGGGCTGCGGGTGATCAACTGTGTGGCCGGGCCGTTCGAGGGACTGCCGAAGGAGTCGCTGCCGACCCAGTTGGCGGCGTTCACCGGCTCGGTGCTGTCCTTCGTGCGCCGCGAGGCCGGACGCGACGGCGGCACCCCTGGTCAGATCGACCGCACCGGTGCCGGACGCTACGACCTGATCCACTCCCACTACTGGCTGTCCGGCCAGGTCGGCTGGCTGCTGCGCGACCTGTGGGGCGTACCGATGGTGCACACCGCACACACCTGGGCGGCGGTGAAGAACCTTGCACTGGCCGAGGGCGATACCCCGGAACCGGAGTCGCGACGCATCTGCGAGCAGCAGATCATCGACAACGCCGACCGCATCATCGTCAACACCCAGGACGAGGCGGACGCCCTGGTCACCGCCTACGACGCCGACCCGGCCCAGTTGTCGGTGGTGTCCCCAGGTGTGGACGTCCACCGGTTCACACCCGGCTCCGACCGGGCGACCGAGCGCTCCCGACGTGAGCTGGGCATCCCACTGCGGGCGAAGGTCATCGCCTTCATCGGGCGGCTGCAGATGCTCAAGGGGCCGCACATCCTGTTGCGCGCCGCCGCCGATCTGATCCGCCGGCACCCGGAGCAGAACATCCGGGTGGTGATCTGCGGCGGGCCGTCCGGCACCGGGCTGGAACGTCCGGACGAACTGCACGACCTCGCCGCGGAGTTGGGCGTCTCCGGCTATGTGCGGTTCCTGTCGCCGCGTCCTCCCGAGGAACTGGTGACGGTCTACCAGTCCGCCGACATCATCGCCGTTCCCAGCTACAACGAGTCCTTCGGGCTGGTGGCGTTGGAGGCGCAGGCGTCCGGCACCCCGGTGGTGGCGGCACGAGTCGGCGGTCTGCCGCTGACGGTGACCGAGGGGGTCAGCGGTGTCCTGGTCGACGGGCATGATCCGGCGGACTGGTCGACAGCGCTGGAGGGCTTGATCATCGACGATGACCTGCGTAACTCGATGTCGGTCGATTCCCCGGCGCATGCGGCGAAGTATTCCTGGGACGTCACCGTGGAGAAGATGGTCGTCGAGTACCAGCAGATCATCGACCGGTGGGCAGCCAATGGCTGTGCGGAGGCGGGGGCGTCGCTGTGCTCGCTGGAGACACGCAATGCAGGCGGAGCCGGCAACGGAGGCGGAAGTGCCGGCGGAACCTCGATTTCGGCGGTCGCGTCGGCCGCTGGAGAGTAGATTTGAGGACATGGAACTGCAGCAACTGAGGGAACTCCTGGACGAGGCAGAGGTCGACTACGAGGTCGCCGGTGGGGGCGAAGGGCCCGACAAGGCCGAGGCGCTGGTGGTGGTCCTGCCCGGTGAACGTCGGCTGAAGACCAACGCCCTGTTCATCCCGCAGGACGGAGTGTTCCGCGTCGAGGCCTTCGTGTGCCGCGCGGTCGAGGAAGCCCACGCCGAGGTGTACCGGCTGCTGCTGCAGCACAACCGCAAGGCCTACGGGGTGCACTACACCCTGGACAACAACAACGACATCTACCTGGCCGGACAGTTCCCCGACACCACCACGGCCGAGGACGTCCAGCGCATCCTCGGGCAGGTGCTGGAACTGGCCGACGGCGACTTCAACCACATCCTGGAGTTGGGCTTCGAGACCTCGATCCGGCGTGAGTGGGAGTGGCGGCTGGACCGTGGGGAGCCGACCAAGAACCTCGCGGCGTTCCAGCGGCTGCGTCCCGGTTACGAGGACGAGCGCCGCCGCGAGCGCGAGGAGCGGGCGGAGAATGCCGGGAACTCCGCACCGTCGACCCCGCCCGCGCCGGGTGCGTAGCTTGTTCGGTCCCGTCAGTTCTCGACCGCGTACTTGAGTTGCACCATTCCGCTGTCGAAGCCTTGCTCGTGGAGCAGGCGCAGGGGGATCCGGGTGTCCGGGAACATGCGGAGGCCACCGCCGATGAGGATGGGGCAGACGACCATGCGCACCTCGTCGACCAATCCGTGACGCAGCGCGTCGGCTGCCAGGGTCGGGCCGTCCACGGTGAGGTCTTTGTCGGTGGCGTCCTTGATCGCGCGGACCGTCTCCGGGACGAACTCGCGCTCCAGACGCGTGCGGGTGGTAATGACCTTGTCGAGGGTGGTCGAGAAGACGACCTTCTCCTTCGACCGCCAGTTCTCGGCGAAGACCTCTGACTCAGGCGAATCCGCCGCGATATCGGGATCGGTCTCCCACACGGTCATCATCTCGTACATCCGGCGGCCGTACAGGTACGTACCGACCTCCGACATGTCCTGGTTGATGGCTTCCAGAACCTGTTCATCGGGGCGCGCCCAGTCGTCGAAGCGTCCCTCCTCGTCTGCGACGTAGCCGTCGGTCGAGCAGATCATCGAGTAGATCAGGTGTCCCATGGGCGCCACCTTCCTTCATTTTCATCGGGGTTTCCCAGTCACGCCCCGCGGCTCATGCTGCGGCACCGAGCCCACGTTCGGCGGCGATGGTCAACACCCACAGGTGCATCCGGTCCTCGTATCCGGCGATCGGGAACAGCCCGCGGGACGGGTCGTTGGGGTCGGTCGCCGCGACGTCGCCGATGGTGATGCTCGGTGCGTGGCTGCGTTCCGGCACCGGGATCGGGGCGTCCGACGAAAATCTCACAGCCCCACGTGACCCTGCCGCCGGCGCATCGAAGGACGGGACGCCGCCCGCGTCCTGCAGGCGCTCGAGGTCGTTGACCGCCGGGATCCCGCCGGAGAGGTAGACGGTGAGCATCTGCCACAGCGAGCCGATCTGGTCCTGCTGGCCCTCCGGGATCTCCGAAGGATGCTGCAGCAGATAACAGGAGACGTTGAGTCCGTGGAAGCGTCCGAAAGGGTGGACGTCCCGATGGTCCAGGGCCAGTAGTTCCTGGAAGTAGTCGGCGCAGGTCATGTCGTCCCACTGCGCGCCACACTCCGGACAGGTGGTGGTGATGGCGTTCATGGCGTTCATGGTGTTCATACCTTTTATTCTTCCGGCCGGGGGCCGGGTGCACAGGTGTCAGATGTCATCAGTTTCTTCGTGTCTTTCGGCACTTACCGGGAGCTTGCGAAGGGTGAACGCGGCGACCACGGCAACGACAGCGGCGAGGATTCCGCCGACCGTCGCGGCCAGGCTGAAGCCCTGGGCGAAGGCGTCGAAGGCGGCATCGAGCAAGGGGGCGGCCGTGGTGTCCGGCATACGTTCCGCCTCCGCGACCGCAGCGCCGATGGTGTCGGAGCTGCCGCCCATGCGGTCTGCGTACACCGCGCCGGAAATGGTGCCGTGCCCGAACAGCGCTCCAGCGTCACGGGTATCGCAGGTGCGCTCCGTCTCCTCGTCGGTGACGACCTGCCGGGCGCAGATGAACGGGAGAACAACTGACCGTACCCCTCCCTGGGTAGTTAGTCCGGTGCGCAGCAGCGGGACGTGGCAGAATAAGAGCCATGAGCGAATCGAACCACGGCACACTGATCCTGCTCCGCCACGGGCAGAGCGAATGGAACGCATCCAACCAGTTCACCGGCTGGGTTGACGTCGACCTCACCGAGAAGGGGCGTGCCGAGGCCGTCCGCGGCGGCGAGCTCATCGCCGACGCCGGCCTGAAGCCCGGCATCCTGTACACCTCGATGCTGCGTCGCGCGATCACCACCGCTGCGCTGGCCCTGGACAAGGCCGACCGGCACTGGATCCCGGTCATCCGTGACTGGCGGCTCAACGAGCGCCACTACGGTGCGCTGCAGGGGCTGAACAAGGCCGAGACCAAGGAGAAGTACGGCGACGACCAGTTCATGGCATGGCGTCGCAGCTACGACACCCCGCCGCCGGAGCTGGAGGACGGCGAGGAGTACTCCCAGGCCGGCGACCCGCGCTACACCGGTCTCGCCGAGGTCCCGAAGACCGAGTGCCTGCTGGACGTCGTCAAGCGCCTGGTGCCCTACTACCAGACCGAGATCTTGCCCCGGCTGGAGAACGGCGAGACCGTCCTGGTCGCCGCCCACGGCAATTCGCTGCGCGCCCTGGTCAAGCACCTCGACAAGATCTCCGACGAGGACATCGCCGGGCTGAACATCCCCACCGGCATCCCGCTGGTCTACCGCCTCAGCTCCACCGGTACGGTGCTGAACCCCGGTGGCGAATACCTTGACCCGGAGGCCGCAGAGGCCGGAGCGTCCGCCGTCGCCGCGCAGGGCGGCAAGTAGTTCAGGGATGAATTCCGCGGGGGCTGAACTCGGCGCGGCCGTCGTCCTCGGCCTACTGGTCGGGGCGCTGGTCACCGCAGTGGTCTACATTCTCCGGCGGCGTGCGGAACGTCGCCTGGAGGCACGCATCCGGCGCGAGACCCAGCAGAACAAGGTCGCGACCTTGGCGCAGGTCATGCACTTCGCCCTGGAATCCGCGCCCTGGGGTTTCGCGGTGGTCGACCACCGTGCTGACCTGGTGCTGTCCAACCGGACCGCCCAGGAGCTGGGGGTTGTGGACGAGCGTCGGCTCGCCCCCGAGGTCTGGCGTCTGGCCCAGCGGGTCTTCGACGACGGCGCGCCCCGCGACGGGGTGTTGCACCCCGGTCCCACCACCGTCGGCCCGTTGTTCTCCGTCGCGGTGTCCGTGAAACGACTGACCACCGCCGACGACCGTTTTGTCGTGGTCTACAGCTGGGACAACTCCGAACAGGTGCGAATGGAGTCCGCCCGCCGGGACTTCGTGGCAAATGTCTCCCACGAACTCAAGACCCCGGTCGGGGCGATCTCCCTGCTGGTCGAGACGATGCTGGAGGCCAGCGACGACCCGGCGGCCGTCGAGTACTTCGGGCAGAAGCTGGGCGTGGAGACCCAACGCATCTCCACGATGATCGCCGAGCTGATCGGCCTGTCGAAGTTGCAGGGGGCGGAGTCGTTGCCGGACCCTCAGCCGGTCAACGTCGACGACGTCGTCGACAGGGCGGTGGAACGCTCGACGATGGCCGCCGAGGTCGAGGGCCTGGAACTGCGGACCGACGGCCCGTGCAACGCACAACTGATGGGCGATGAGGGACTGCTGGTCACCGCGGTGACCAACCTGATTTCCAATGCGATCAACTACTCCCCGGAGGACACCCCGGTCACCGTCACCCGAGCGGTGCGCGGCGAGTCTGTGGTGATCAGGGTGACCGACCGGGGGACCGGCATCCCGAAGGAGGAGCAGAAGCGCGTCTTCGAACGTTTCTACCGGGCGGACAAGGCCCGTTCCCGTGCCACCGGCGGCACGGGCCTGGGCCTGGCGGTGGTCAAGCACACGGTGATCAACCATGGTGGCAATGTGTCGTTGTGGTCCAGGCCGGGTACCGGCTCGACGTTCTCCCTGGAGTTCCCGGTGTTGCGGGACGATGACTCTGTTGCCGAAAACGTCCCGGACCAGGACCGGTTCGTCTCCACCGAACTGCTGCCCGGCGAGCAGTAGATCTCCCGGATGCTGCGTCCGGCCCAAAGCAAACTCCAGGCAAACTCTTCTCGAATAGTGCGTGTATCGCGCTCAACAGGCAGGCGAGCAGGTCGGCTCGCGTTTAGACTTAAGGCGTCTGCTGCAAACTCGGCCGTCATATGGCCGACATCGACGTGTGAGGACAACGAACCAACCGTGACCACTGATCGACCGACCGTGCTCATTGTCGAAGATGAGCAATCGTTGGCAGAGCCACTCGCTTTCCTGTTGGAGAAGGAGGGGTTCGGTGTCTACTCCGCCGCGGACGGTCCCGCGGCCCTGGAGAAGTTCAACGCCCACGGCATCGACCTGGTGCTGCTGGACGTCATGTTGCCCGGGATGTCCGGCACGGAGGTGTGCAAGCAGTTGCGGACGGTCTCCACTGTGCCGGTGATCATGGTGACCGCACGCGACAGCGAGATCGACAAGGTCGTCGGCCTGGAGATCGGTGCGGACGACTACGTTACCAAGCCGTACTCCGCGAGGGAGTTGATCGCCCGGATCCGGGCCGTCCTGCGCCGCGGCGGGGAGCCGGAGATCGAGGGGGAGGGTGACGACGGCCAGGTGCTGCGCAGTCGTCGCGTGGTGCTGGACGTCGAGCGACACACGGTGACGGTGGAGGGGAAGGACGTCTCACTGCCGCTCAAGGAGTTCGACCTGCTGGAGTACCTCATGCGCAATGAGGGCAGGGTGCTCACCCGCGGCCAGCTCATCGACCGGGTGTGGGGGATCGACTACGTCGGCGACACCAAGACCCTCGACGTACACGTCAAACGGCTGCGGTCGAAGATCGAGGTGGATCCGGCGAAGCCGAAGGTGCTGGTGACGGTTCGCGGGCTGGGCTACAAGTTCGAGGGGTAGCCCAGTAGTTCTCCGGGGACGCCGCGACCGTTCAGTCGGACGCCCGGGCCGCCGCCGTCGCCGGGTGGATTGACAGCAGCGGGAAGCCGGATGGGGCGACCTTCGCCAGCTGCTCGCGTTGCCGGCAGTGCTCGGCGACGACCTCGTAGGCGGCCTCTCCGATCAGTTCCCGGAGTTCATCGGCACTGGTCGACCAGAGCGCTTCCTCGTCTGCGCCGCCATGGCACCCCGGGTCGCTGGTGCAGTACCAGTCGAAGTCCTCGCCGCCGGCACCCCACCCGCGTCGGTTGTATTCGGTGATGGTGGTGCGCAGCATTTCTGAGCCGTCGGGACGGGTTTCCCAGGCCTCTTCCCGACGCAGCGGCAGCTGCCAGCACACCTCGGGCTTGGCGACGGTGATGGGCACGTCATTGCGCAGCGCCCAGCCGTGCAGCGCGCACCCGGGGCCGCCGGGGTGGGACGCCCGGTTGGCGAAGACACAGGCCCCGTCGTGGACCCGGGTCTTCAGGGCGGGTTCGGTCTCACCGTCCTCTCCACCGGTCCCGTCCTCGACGTCGAGTTCGTCCCACACCAGCCACGGCTCGATCTCGCCACCGTCCGTACTGCTGTCGTCCGCACTGCCGTCGTCACTACTGTTGACAGCACTAATATCCCGCGATTCCCCGAGAACCATCGGACGCAATTGCCAGTCCTCGTCGGTGAGGTGCGGGACGATCTCGGCGAGTGCCCCGCGGTCGTCCTCGTCGGTGAGGAACGCCCCGTGCACGCAGCATCCGACATCCGGGTTCTCCGGGTCGATGCCGTGGCAGGCGTCCGTCCCGAAACGGCACCGGTAGGTCGACAACAGCCAGGTCAGGTCGACCGAGACCAGGTGCTCGGAGTCGTCGGGGTCGATGAACTCGAGGAACTCCCGGGGATGGTCGGCCGGGGTCTCCCGGCCGTCGCGCACGGCGAGGTCGGCGGGGGTGCCCTCCGGGTATCCGCTGGGGATCCAGGAACCGTCGGCGTCCTCGCCGGTGCCGTGCAAGAGAGAATGTGTCACGTGGACCACCGTAGACCGGATAGGGTGGACCTCGTGCGACTAGGTGTCTTGGATGTGGGAAGCAATACGGTCCACCTTGTGGTGGTGGACATGGCTCCGGGCGGTCCGCCGACCCCGATGAGCAACTGGAAGACGCCCATGCGTCTCGTCGAGTACCTCGACGGCGACGGTGCGATCACGCCGAAGGGGGTCAAGAAACTCACCAAGGGCGTGGGGCTGGCTGCCGAGATGGCCGAGCAGTTCCACTGCGACGAGATGCTGCCGTTCGCCACGTCGGCGTTGCGGTCGGCGACGAACTCGGACGAGGTGCTGGATTCGGTGGAGGCCAGCACAGGTGTGCGGCTGCGCATCCTTTCCGGCCCCGCCGAGGCACAGCTGACGTTCCTGGCGGTGCGCCGCTGGTTCGGCTGGTCGGCGGGTCGGATCTGTGACCTGGACATCGGTGGTGGATCGCTGGAGATGTCGATCGGCGTCAACGAGATGCCGGACATCGCCTTGTCGGTCGATCTGGGTGCCGGCCGGCTGACCCACGAGTGGTTCAACACTGATCCGCCGAAGAAGAAGGAGGTCAAGGCGCTGGCGGCGCATATCGACGCCACGCTGGAGGAGCCGATCAAGCAGCTTCGTGAGGCTGGCCCGGTGGACCTGGCGGTGGGTACGTCGAAGACCTTCCGGATGCTGGCCCGGTTGACTGGTGCGGCACCGTCGTCGGCGGGCCCCCGGGTGCGGCGTGTGCTGACCCAGCCGGGTGTGCGGCAGTTGTCGGCGTTCATCTCCCGGATGACCGCGGCGGACCGCGCTGAGCTGGAGGGTGTGTCGGCTGACCGGTCCCACCAGATTGTCGCTGGTGCACTGGTTGCCGAGGCGACGATGCGTCATCTGGGCATCGAGCAGTTGGAGTTGTGCCCCTGGGCGCTGCGTGAGGGGGTGATTCTGCGTCGTGCCGATGCGGAGGACGCTACGTTGAACCCCGAGATCGACTTGGACTTCCACTGACCTACACTGTGTTTCACTTGGTGTAGTCGGGTTTTTCCTGTCCGAAGAGCGACGATGTGGGCAGGAACTGTGATAGCTGTAAACTGTCGACTGATAATTGAGGTAGGAGACAGGGCCACCGGAAAATGAGATGGTGGCTGTCGTGGGTCGACGGATTGACGCGAGAGTGATCCTCCGGCTGGCGGTTACCGATGATGGGAACGATTGATGAGTGAGAAACTGACTGTTGCGGAGCTGATGGCCCGCAATGCGAAGGAGGGCGGACGCTCCGGCTCGGGGCGTCCGCGGCGACGTCGCACCCTCGAGGAGGGTGGAGTTTCTGTCTCTGAGCTGACCGGATCCATCCCGGTGGTCCGCGATGAGGATCTGGAACACGTCGGGGTTCATGAGAGTCAGGACGCTGCGACGGAGCAGGTTGAGGCGGCTGAGCCGACCGTGCAGGATGCGGTGGCCGAGCCGGTCGAGGAGCCGGACGTCGAAGTTGCCGCAGAGGCCGCTGCCGACAACGGTGCCGATACTGGGGCTGGGACCCCGGCCGCGTCCGGGTACCCCGGGCTGTTCAGTCACGACACCGACACCACGACCATCATCCCGGTCGCCGGCGATGCCGACACGTACGGTGACGCTGACGTGTACGGTGATGCGGCTGCATCGGCCGCCGCCGAGGACACTGCGGATACGGTGGACACTGGGTCTGCAGAGCCGGACGCTGCGGGTGAGGTCGAGGCCGGTAACGCCGATGCCGACGCCACCACCGTCTTCCCGACCGTTGGTGCCACCGCTGTCGGCGCTACGGCTGCTGGGATCGGCGGCGGTGCCGCTGGCATCCAGACTGAGTCCGCTGACGCGGAGGAGGAGTTCGAGGAGTTCTCTGACTCCGCCGTGAACACTGCGGACGCTGTGGACACTGTGGACACTGTGGATTCCGTGGACTTCGGGCACGACACGGACGCCTACGGCACCGCCGAGGCCGGAATGGCGGACGCGGACGCTGAGTTCGACGCGGACGCTGAGTACGCTGACTCCGTTGACTCTGAGGACCCCGACGAGATCATCGAGTACGAGGATGACGCCGTCTCGTGGCCGGCGATGATCGGTCAGGCTGCCATCGCCGTCGTCATCGGTGTCATCATCTTCTTCGGATTCACCCTGCTGTGGGACAAGCTCGCCGCCGGGCTGGTCCTGGCCATGGCCGTGATCGTCACCCTGATCTGTGTGGGTCTGGTGCACGCACTGTTGCGGCACCGTGACACCCTTATCCTGGTTCTTTCCCTGATCGTGGGCCTTGCACTCACGCTCGGGCCACGGCTGATCTTGTCGATCTGACCGACCCCTCACTAGCGCTCGTCACCCCAGCCTGGCACGCTGGGGTACATGACTAGAATCGCATTCATTGGTGGAGGAAACATCGGCGAGGCCCTGATGTCAGGGCTCGTCGGCAACGGGGAGCAGGGGGACAAGCCCGATATCGTCGTCTTCGACCCCAGTACCGAGCGCGTGGACGTCCTGCGTGAGCGTTACGGTGTCATCCCGGCCGGCAACGCCGCCGAGGCCACCTCCGACGCGGACATCGTCGTCATCGCCGTGAAGCCCTACATCGTCGGCCCGGTCCTCGACGAGATCTCCTCGACCATCGACAACAACGACACCGACACCATCGTGGTGTCCGTCGCCGCCGGCGTCAGCCTGGCGAGCATGGAGTCCTCGCTGGCCGCCGGTGTTGCCGTGGTCCGCGTGATGCCGAACACCCCGATGCTCGTCGGCAAGGGCATGAGTGCCATCGCCGGTGGACGTTTCGCCTCCGCCGAGCAGGTCGAGGCCGTCCGTGAACTGTTCGCCACCGTCGGTTCGGCCGTGGCCGTGGCAGAGAAGGACATTGACGCGGTGACCGCTGTCTCCGGCTCCGGCCCGGCCTATCTGTTCCTCGTCGGCGAGGCGATGACCGATGCCGGCGTGCAGCTGGGACTGACCCGCGATGTCGCCCAGCAACTCGCTGTCGCCACTATCGAGGGTGCGGCGACGATGATGGCCCAGGGGGACCTCGACCCGGTCCAGCTGCGTGCCAACGTGACCAGCCCCGGTGGAACCACCGCTGCGGCGACCCGCACCCTGGAGGAGAACGGGATCCGTGCGGCCTTCTTCCGCGCCATGCAGGCGTGTGCGGACAAGTCGCAGGAGCTCGGCCGCCCCTCGGACTCCTGAGTCGCTGAGGCCCGTCCGGCAGGGCGTTCAGCAGACTCCTGAAACGACACCCGGCGGGGTATCCTTCTCGTCATCTGATTCGACACCAGGCCCCACCAGTCACTCCCACCTCCACCCCTGTATGGGGGCATTTGGTGCAGGTGTGATTGGTGGGGTCTCGCTAGTCACAACCGTGTCAGTAGTTCAATTATGTTGTTCCTGTCGCATTATTCACAGGAATAACGTTAGTATTGGGATCAGCGCTCGGCGTTTCGAGTACTGCAGGAGGGGAAGCCTGCAGCGCGTGCGTGCGTCGTAAAGGATGGAAATTATGGCAAGCAATGACAGTGGAACGTTTCTCACGGTCGCTGAGGTCGCCGAGCTTATGCGGGTGTCCAAGATGACCGTGTACCGACTGGTTCACTCCGGTGAGCTTCCGGCCGTCCGCGTGGGACGCTCTTTCCGCGTGCACGAGCAGGCGGTTAAGGAGTACCTGGGCGCCTCGATCTACGAGGCGGGCCAGACCGGCTAGCGTCCCGTCCCCGTCGGTTCGCCCGGCGGATGCGTTCGACCCCTCCCCTTGGTGATGGTGGCAGTACTGCCGCTGATGCCAAGGGGAGGGGTCTTTTGCTGCAAGGGAGGGGATGACGATAGACTGTCAGCCATTCGTGTCGGTTCGGTCCCGATCGCTGAGATCCCCCGTGGTCTCAGTTGCCGTTGCAGGATGCTCACGCGTTCGGCGGGAACCGACCACCAGAGGCGATCCGTAACCGAAGAACAAACCACGAGGGAGGACCCATGGGTTCTGTCATCAAGAAGCGCCGCAAGCGCATGTCGAAGAAGAAGCACCGTAAGATGCTGCGCCGTACTCGCGTTCAGCGACGGAAGCTCGGCAAGTAAACCGCAGCCACACCCCACCAGTGTGTGGCTCTGCAGCGTGGTCCCCGGTCCTTGATGGCCGGGGGCCACGTTTTTGTGTCGGGACGCCGACTACACTGGTCGCCATGCAGTCTTCCGCTACCCCCACCGTCACCCTCATGGTGCGCAGCACCTGCGGATCCTGCGCCCGGGTGCGGGAACAGATCGCCCCTATCTGCCAGGAACATCACGCTGACCTGCAGATCGTCGACGTGGATTCGGAGCGCAGTCTCGCCGTTGAATTCGGTGACCGGGTGCCGGTCGTCCTCGTCGACGACGAGGAGATCGCCTGCTGGGAGGTCGACGACGAGGAGCTTGTCGAGGCGATCACTGCGGCGACCCCATAGCAACCCGGGTAGAGCGCTTTTGATATTGGGGGGTCTCAAGGGATACCGTAGATACTCGGAAACCCGTGATGCCTGACGCTCGCGGGATGTGACGAACACGAGATCGACGACTCGATCGGCAACTCAGGAGGCAGTGAGTCCATGGCAGGACTGGGGATCACCGGACCGGCGGCAGTGCTGCTGGTTGGCCTCTCATTCCGCTCCGCCCCGGTGCCGGTGTTGGAGAAGGCATCCGTTTCACCGGCGGATCTCAACGTACTCGAACGTGACCTCCTTGACGGGGAGTGTGTCACCGAAGCACTCATCCTCTCGACCTGCAACCGCATGGAGTTCTACGCGGCGACCACCGCGTTCCACCCCGCGTTGGACCACGTGGTCGAGACCATCGCCGCGCACGCCGGCATGCCCGCCAGCGACCTGGAGCCCTACCTCTACGTCCGTTACGCCGACGCCGCCGCCGAGCACATGCTCACCGTGGCCGCCGGTCTGGACTCCATGGTCGTTGGCGAACAGCAGGTGATCGGCCAGCTGCGCAACGCCTACACCTCGGCCTCGGACAATGGCACGGTCGGCGCGACCCTGCACGACCTGACCCAGCGTGCCCTGCGCGCCGGCAAGCGGGTCCACACCGAGACCGATGTGGACGAGGCTGGCTCCTCGATGGTCAGCTTCGCCCTGGACCACGCTCTGGCCGAGCTCGGAGCGTCCGACATGCGGGGACGTTCCGCCGTCGTCGTCGGCGCCGGTGCGATGGCTTCGCTCGCGTCGACCTACCTCGGCAAGTCCGGCGTCGACCACGTCACCGTGGTCAACCGGACGCTCTCGCGCGCCGAGAACCTCGCCGCCCACGCCCGGGAGGCAGGTGTGTCCGCCGGTGCCACGTCACTGGAGGGCCTGCGCGGTGCCCTGACGGGCGTTGACGTGGTGGTCTCCGCCACCGGTGCCGTCGGCACCGTGCTCGGCCCCGAGGACGTCGCCGGGACCCAGGCAGAAAACCCGCGCCCGATGGTGCTGGTCGACCTGTCCATGCCGCGCGACATCGACGATGCCGTCGCAGCGGTCTCCGAGGACGTCCACCTGCTGAACATCGAGGAGCTCACCACACTGGCCGGTGCCGGTGCCCGGAATGAATCCGAGGCGCGCGAGATCATCGCCGCCGAGCTCGCCGAGTACCTGGAGCAGGTCCGGATCCAGTCGGTCGTGCCCACGGTCAAGGCGCTGCGTCAGCGCGCCGCCGATGTCGTCGACGATGAACTCGCCCAGCTGCTGCGACGCACCCCCGGCATCGCCGACGGGGACCGCGCCGAGGTCGCCCGCACCGTACGTCGGGTGGTCGACAAGCTGCTGCACACCCCCACGGTGCAGGTGAAGAAGCTCACCACGCAGGACGGTGCAGTCAACTACGCCGAAGCACTGGCCACCCTGTTCAACCTCCCTTCCAGCACGTCGGCGATGGTCTCCGAGTCCATCGAACCCGGCGACGCCGGCAAGGCCCGTCTCGGCGGGATGAAAGCTCAGCCCGGTAACCCCGGTAGCGAGACCAGTGATCTGACCGCCGCCGACGTGACCGCGGTCCGAAAGTCCACCACCCACGACGGGGAGGCCTCGTGACCCGTACCCTCCTGGTCGGAACCAGGGCAAGCACGCTTGCGCGCACCCAGGCCGGCACTGTCCGTGACGACCTCTGTGCCCAGACCGCCACCGAGAACATCGACGGTGCCGAGCTGCACTTCGTCCACACCCCCGGCGATGCCTCGCAGAAGGCGCAGACCCCGGTGAATCGCATCGGTGTCGGCGTATTCACCGAGACCCTGCGCAATGCACTGGCCGACGGTGAGTGCGATGTCGCCGTGCATTCCTTCAAGGACCTGCCGACCGCGCCGGACGAGCGATTCGTCCAGGTGGTCCCGCGGCGCGTCGACCCGCGCGACATCCTGGTCAGCCTCGACGATGCCTCGCTGCGTGAGCTGCCGAGGGGTGCGAAGGTCGGCACCGGGGCGCCCCGGCGGGTGTCCCAGCTGCGCGCGCTGCGTCCTGACCTGGAGATCCTGCCGATCCGCGGCAATATCGACACCCGCATGGGACGCGTCCGCGGTGGTGAGGAGGACCTCGCCGCCGTCGTGCTCGCCCACGCCGGTCTGGAACGCGTCGGTCAGATCGACCGCGCCTCCGAGATCATCGCCGTGGCCGACATGATGCCCGCCCCGGCCCAGGGGGCGCTCTGCGTGGAGGTCCGCGCCGACGACGCCGATGCCCTCGCCGCCGTCCTCACTCTCGACGACCCGGCCTCACATGCCCGTGCCGTGGCTGAGCGGGCCGTACTTGCTGAACTCCAGGCAGGCTGCACCGCACCGGTGGGCGCCTACTCCGAGTTCACGGCTGGACAGCTGACCCTGCAGGGCGGCGTCTTCGGGATGGACGGGGAGCATCAACTGGTGCGTGAGGCCTCCATCAACCTCGGTGCCCTCGATCCACATGCCGACGGGGAGTGGCCGACCATACGCGCCAGAGCCGAGAAACTCGGCCGTGACGTAGGACGCCAACTCGTCGACGGCGGCGCCGCGGGGATCATCACCGACATCGTCGGCACCCGTTGACTGTGTTGTCTGTGTTGACTGTGTCTCCTGTGTCGGTCGTGTCACCTGGTTCACCAGGGTTGACCCGCTCCGCCTCCTCCCACCGCCCCCGGTGACCACGGCGACAATCCGCCGTTTACTGCCTGAACTACCCTAGAAAGCACTCCATGACCACTGCCGGAATTCCCCAGACCGGTTCTTCCACCGGTTCGCTGACCGGCCGGGGACGCGTCCTGTTCGTTGGCGCTGGACCTGGAAGCGCAGAACTGCTGACCGTCCGTGCCCGCGAGATCCTGGCCAACACCGCCGCTGCGTGGGTCGACCCGGCCGTGACCACTCAGGTGCGCGCCATCATCGCCGAAGCACTGCCGGTGCCCGAGGACAAGCGTGCCGCCGCCGAGCAGGAGTGGGAGGCTGACCTTGCGGCCGCGAAGGCCGCTGGTGCCCGCCGTCGACCGCGGCGTCCGGAACCGGTCACCGCCGCCGACATCGTGCTCGCCGCACCGTACACCGCCGAGGCAGCGTCCGACATCGCCGCCGCCGAGGCCCGCGCCGCCGCCGACGCGGAGGCCTACGCGGCCGGGGAAGCCCCCGCCGACATCGGCTGTGCCGTGCCCGCCGACCAGCTCGCCCACGACATGGTCGAGAAGGTCCGCCACGGCCACAATGTGGTGCGACTGGTGGCAGGTAACCCGGTGTCGAACCCGGCCGTGCTCATGGAGCTGCAGGAAGTCGCCGCCCTGGGCGTGGAGTTCGAGGTCGTCCCGGGCATGACCGGGGCCTCGGCCCTGCCCGCCTACACCGGTATCGCCACCGGTGAGGGCTACACCGCCGTCGACCTGACCGCCGACGCCGCCACCGGCGAGACCACCGAGGTCGACTGGGACGGCATCGCCGCCGCCCCGAAGCCGCTGATCCTCACCGCCGCGCCGAGCGACCTGGTGGTGATCACCGGTGAGCTCAAGCGCCGCAACGTCGCCGGGACCACCCCGGTCACCGTCACCACGCACGCCACGACCCGCCGCCAGCGCTCCTACGACGTCACCCTCGACACGCTGAAGTCCGTGGTCGCCGCCTCCGGGCCGTTGGCCAAGGAGGGCGAGATCCCCGAGCAGCTCGTGGTCACCATAGGCACGCAGGCCAGCAGCCGCAGCAAGTACTCCTGGTGGGAGAACCGTGCGCTGTACGGCTGGAATGTGCTGGTGCCGCGGGCAAAGGCGCAGGCCGGCCCGATGAGTGGTCGGCTGGCCACCCACGGTGCGATCCCGATCGAGGTCCCGACGATCTCGGTCGAGCCGCCGCGTAGTCCCGCGCAGATGGAACGCGCCGTCAAGGGCCTGGTCGACGGGCGCTACCACTGGATCGTGTTCACCTCGGTCAACGCGGTGAAGGCGACGTGGGAGAAGCTCGCCGAGTTCGGTCTGGACGCCCGCGCCCTGGCAGGTGTGCGTGTTGCCGCGGTCGGTGAGAAGACCGCGCAGGCCGTCCGCGACCTGGGTATCACCCCGGAGCTGCTGCCGGCGGCGAATGCCCGCAACGCCTCTGGCCTGGTGGACGTCTTCCCGCCGTACGACGCTGACCTGGACCCGGTGGACCGGGTGCTGCTGCCGCGCGCCGACATCGCCACCGAAACCCTGGTCGAGGGACTCATCGACCTCGGTTGGTCGGTGGAGGACGTGGTGGCCTACCGCACGGTGCGTGCCGCCCCGCCCAGCCAGGAGATCCGCGACATGATCAAGTCCGGTGGCTTCGACGCGGTGTGCTTCACCTCCTCGTCGACGGTGAAGAACCTGGTCGGCATCGCCGGTAAGCCGCACACCCGCACGATCATCGCCTGTATCGGGCCGATGGCCGCCCAGACCGCCCGGGAGCACGGCCTGCGGGTCGACGTGATGCCCGAGGTTGCCGGCGTCCCGGAGCTGGTGGACGCCCTGGCGAACCACGTCGCCGAGCTGCGCGCAGCCGGTCAGTTGCCGCCGCCGCGCAAGCGTCGCCGCCGGCGCCGGGTCAACCCCGAGCAGTAGGCGCCCGGCCTCGTCCTCCCACGATCTGCCGCGATTTATCACACCTCACGCGATTTCCACATCGTGAGACCTGCAGGTCAGGGAGTTTCTACCTCCTCCGAGAAAACGGCGGAGGTGTGATGGATTACGACCTTCGTGCTCCGGGGTCGGGCTGACCGGCCTGGCGGGGCAGTACGACAGGACGCGGCAGCGGCGTACCATCGGGGCCATGAACGCCGCCGACAACGCCGCCAGCACCAGCATCAGCACTGACACCACCGCCCCGTACCGCCGTCCCCGCCGGCTGCGCACCACCCAGACCATGCGCAACTTCGTGGCGGAGACCCACCTGGACCCCGCCCAGTTCGTCCTGCCGATGTTCATCCGTGAGGGCATCGACGCCCCCAACGACATCTCCTCGATGCCGGGAGTGCAGCAGCACACCGAAACCTCCCTGCTCAAGGCAGCTGAAGAGGCGCTGAACGCCGGGGTCGGTTCCGTCGACCTGTTCGGTGTGCCCACCGACGAGACCAAGGACGCCACCGGGTCGCAGGCCTCGGCGTCCGACGGCATCCTCAACAAGGGTGTCGCCGCACTGCGTCGGGAGTTCGGCGACGACCTCATCGTCATGGCCGACACCTGCCTCGACGAGTTCACCGACCACGGCCACTGCGGTGTGCTCACCGAGGACCGCTACGGTCAGACGATCGTCGACAACGATGCCACCCTGCCGCTCTACGCGGCGATGGCGGTCGCCCAGGCAGAGGCCGGGGCGCACGTGGTCAGCCCCTCGGGGATGATGGACGGTCAGATCCGGGTGATCCGCGAGGCCCTCGACGCCGCCGGCTTCCAGGACGTCGCCATCCTGGCCTACTCCGCGAAGTACGCCGGTGCGTTCTACGGACCCTTCCGTGAGGCCGTCGGCTCCACGCTCAAGGGCGACCGCAAGACCTATCAGCAGGATCCGCGCAACGCCCGCGAGTCCCTGCTCGAGGTGGAGCTCGACATCGAGGAGGGCGCGGACATGGTCATGGTGAAGCCGGCGATGCCGTACCTGGACGTCCTGCGCCAGGTGGCCGACTTCTCCTCGGTGCCTGTCGCCGCCTACCAGGTGTCGGGGGAGTACTCGATGATCTCCGCCGCCGCCGAGAAGGGCTGGATCGACCGGGAGCCGGCGATCCTGGACTCGCTGACCGGTATTCGACGGGCCGGGGCGGACGTCATCCTGACCTACTGGGCCACCGAGGCTGCCCGCCTGCTGCGTGGGTGAGTGCCACGCGGCTAAGCTTGGTCGGGACATGACGCAGAAAAGACAGCACACATGACGCAGCAGACCCCGCAGGACCAGCAGACTCCGCAGGACCCCCAGGGCTCGCAGGGCCGTCGCGCCGGTGGACGCCGCCGCGCCGACCGGCGCGGCAACCGCCGGGAGGTAGGACGCCGCGAGAACCGGCCGTCCGACGGTTTCCCGACACCGCCGAAGGTGGGACGTCCTGACGGCCTGGCACGGTCGGCGAAGGACGCCCCCGAGAACGTCCGCGACGGAGTCCGCGCCTGGTACATCGTCGCCGCGGTCCAGACCCTGACCGCTGTGCTGCAGATGGTGATGTCCCTGCAGGACTCCCGCTCGGTCATGGCCCAGGTCCGCACCCAGATGGACACTCTCTCGTTGCCCGACGGGGTCACCGAACAGACGCTGGTTAACGGCACGATCATCACCAGCCTGCTGGTCAACCTCATCGCGGTGGCGGTGTGTACCTACCTCACCTCGCGGGTGGCCCGCGGCGGGATCCGCTCGCGTACCTTCCTCACCGTCGGTTCGATCTACCTGGCCCTGATGGCGCTGCTGCAGGTCTTCACCTCGCCGCCGGACACCGGCAGTACCCCGATGGTGCTGCTGATCGGTGCCGGCACCATTGTCTCCGGTGTCATCGCCGTGGTGGGTCTGTGGCTGGTGACCCGGCCGGACAACGCCGACTGGTTCGGTCTGCCGGACAAGGCCGAGATCGAGGCATACGCGGAGAAGGTGGCCAAGCGCAATGAGGAGCTCGACAAGGAGCGCGCGGAGAAGAAGGCCGAGAAGGAACGCCGGAAGAAGGATCGCTGACCATGCCCACCATGTTCCCGGTCTCCCACAACTCGGACCCGAATGACCCGAACCGTCGAATCGACTACTGGCAGCCGGGCGACGGGATCCCCGGCACGGCGAAGACGGCATTCGTCCTGCTGCTGATCTCCTCGATCGGGCTGCTCTACAGCGGCGTGATGATGTGGGTCATCGAGCGTCCGGTCGTCGATGACGCCGAACAGATGGCGCACATCAACACCGTCTCCACCAACATGAAGTGGGTCGGTACCGTGCAGATCGCCGGTGCGCTGCTGATCGCCCTGCTGCTCCCGGCGTTGTTGAAGGGGGACGGGAAACGCCGCCGCTGGTTGATGGTGGTCATCTCGATCACCATGGTGTTCACCGTGCTGGCGTGGGTGATGGGCATCGGTGGCCTGGAACATGCGCTGATCGCCCTGGTGATGGCCTTGGCCGCGTTGGCGATGTACCGGCCGACGGTGCGTACCTTCTTCGGCGGCAGTCCGGGTGAGCTGGAACGCTGAAACATGGCCGACACCAGCTCCGACACCTCTGATGCCGTCACCCGCGCGATCACCGCGGCCCGGGCTGCTGCCCATGCTGCGGGCCTGGACATAGAAGACACTGCGGACTCTGCAGACACTGCGGACACTGCGGACGTCCTGCACCCCACCGTCCGCACCACCCGCCGCCCCGGGGCACAGTTGACGTCCTTCACCTTCCACCTCGACGGCCTGACCTCCGCGGTCCGCGCCGGGGAGATCGAGTCCGCGTTGAACACCCTGCCCGGGGTGCAGGCGCGGGTGGTGTACTCCACGGCGATGGCGTGGGTGACGGCACCGGAGTCGCTGAACCCCGACATTCTGCGTGGGGTGTTCCACGAGTACGGGGTCGAGTCCTGGCTGACCGCGGCCTCGCTGCGCCGCCGTTCCGAACGTCTCACCGCCCCGGGGAGAAGGCATATCTCGGAGAACCGGCGACGTCGCGAGGAGCGGCAACGCCAGTCTCGGGAGACCACCGGTCACGGTGCCGGCAGCGGCACAGGACACCCGCCCGGCAGGGCACATTCCACCGGCGCCGGCACCACCGGCACGCGGGGCGCTTGGCTGTCCGGCGGGCAGGAGACCACCGAGGTGCTGCACACCGCCCGGGAGCTGATCACCGGTGCCCGGCTGCTGGTCGCCGCCGTCCTGGGGCTTCCGGTGGTCCTGCTGCAGATCCTCACCCCGTGGCAGTTCGACTACTGGCAGTGGGTCTGCCTGGCACTAGCGTTGCCGGTGGTGACGTGGTGCGCCTGGCCGTTCCACCGGGCGATGATCGCCGGGCTGCGTCGCGGTCTACCCGCCTTGGACGCCGCGTCGTCGACAGCCATCATCCTGGCCTACCTCTACTCGGCGTTCGTGCTGTTCACGGGGCCTGCCGGGGACCCGGGCTGGCGGGCGGGCAGCGTCCTCACCGCCTGGGGATACGACGCAGAGGCTCTGTTCCTCGATGTCGCCTGCGGCTGCACCGTGCTGCTGTTGTTCGGACGCCTGGCGTCGAGGCGTTCCCGGTTGCGCTCCATGTTGGCGCTGAACATCGTCCTGCCACCCGGGGCGTCCGGAGCGTCCGGCGTGCCTGGAACTACGGGAGCATCGGGTGACGACACGGTGACGGTGGTGCGGCGCGACCGGCAGGGGCGTCCGGCGAAGTTCACGATCACCCCGTCGCAGATCTGTGTCGGCGACGACGTCCTGGTCCACGGTGGGGAATCCATTCCCGCTGACGGCGAGGTCATCGGCGGGCGGGCCGAGCTGGACAACGGCCCCTTCGGTGGCGCACCGACCGACCGTCAGGATGGCGGGCAGGTTCAGGGGGCCGTCACCGTCGGATCGCAGGTCTTCGCCGGTGCCCGCCACCTTGGCGACGCGACGTCCGAACCCTTGAAGGTGCGGGTCAGCCGCACCGGATCACGCACCCGGATCGCCGCGGTGCGCCGGTGGATCGCCGCGGCGGAACAGGACGAGAACCGCCTCGACCAGCTGGCGACCCGCACCGCCAGCCTGCTGGTGCCGTGGGGTGTGGTCATCGCCGTCGTCGCCGGGTTGGGCTGGTTCGCCGTGCGCGACAGTGCGGACGCGGCTGTGGCGACTGCGCTGACCGTGTTGGTGGCGGTGGCCCCGGTGGCGTTGGCGGTGTCCACCACCCTGTCGTTGCGCATCGGCCTGGCCCGCGCGGCCGCCGGCGGCACACTGCTACGCAATGCCGATACCATTCACCAGCTCGCCGCGATCGACGCGATCATCTTCAATCGCTCAGGAACACTCAGTACCGGCCCGATGTCGGTCATCGGGGTCACCGCGGCGTCTGGCGAGAACCCGGAGCTGGTGCTGCGAGTGGCCGGTGCGCTGAGCCTGGAGAGCACCCACCGGGTGGCCCGGGCGATCGTCCGTGCCGACCGCGAGTCCCGTGACAGCGGCGCCGGCGGGCCGGAGGTGCCGCACTGGCTGGAGGCCGGGCAGGTGGAGGTCGATGAGCGCGGCGTGTTCTCGGCGACGATCGATCTGCCGGGACCGGACGGCACACCGGCCCGCCAGGTGCTGGCGAGTCTGTGGCGACCCCGGGATCTCTCGGAACTGACGAACCCGATGCTGGTCAATGCCGCGCTCAGCGGCGGGACTCCACTGGTGGTCAGTTGGAAGGGGCAGGACCGCGGTGTCATCACCCTGGCCGACACGTTCGCACCGGATGCGTCGAGTGCCGTCGATGCCCTGGAAACCGCCGGGGTGGAGACGTTCATGATGTCCCGCGACACCTACCGGGTCGCCCGGCGGATGGCTGATTCGGTCGGCATCTCAACGGTGCTGGCCGGCATCGCCCCGAACCGTAAGGCGGCGACGGTGCGTCGGGTGCACTCCCACGGGGCGACGGTGGCGATGGTGGGGGACCGGGACGTGGCGGACTGCCTCGCCGTCGCGGATATCGGCATCCTCATGGGTGCGGCCGACCACCTGGACCCGCCGTCGGTGGGACGCACCAGCGGTGCCGGTGCCGGGGACACCGATATCGTGCTGGTCCGCGAGGACATCTCCGCGATTCCCGAGGCACTCAACCTGGCCCGCCACGTGCGTTCCACGGTGAACGGCAACCTGCTCTTCGCCTGGGGCTACAACATCGCGGCCTTGGTCCTCGCGGTGACCGGCGTGCTCAACCCGCTACTCGGTACGGCCCTGATGCTCGGGTCGTCACTGCTGGTCGAGTGGCGTTCAGCACGTATCGGCCACCGCGACTACACCGCGACCGGGGGCATGGTCGGACGACCCCGTTATGCTGGGGTCAGTACACACAAGCGCACGTGAACGGGAGAGCAGTAGATGAGTAACCTGGTCAACAGCGAGGCAGCGATGGGCTCGGCCGTACAGGTCACGCCCGGCGGGGTGAACTCCCCGGTCCGCGCCTTCGGCTCCGTCGGCGGGGTGGCCCCGTTCATCGCCTCCGCCGCCGGGTCGCGACTCACCGACATCGACGGCAACGACTACGTCGACCTGGTCTGCTCCTGGGGGCCGATGCTGCACGGTAACGCCCACCCCGAGGTCGTCGCCGCGGTGCAGGAGGCGGCGTCCAAGGGTCTGTCCTTCGGTGCACCGACGCTGGCCGAGACCCGCCTGGCCCAGGAGATCATCGACCGCACCAGCGTGGAGAAGGTCCGCCTGGTCAACTCCGGCACCGAGGCGACCATGTCCGCGGTGCGCCTGGCCCGCGGCTACACCGGCCGCGACAAGATCCTGAAGTTCAACGGCTGCTACCACGGTCACGTCGACTCCCTGCTGGTCGCCGCCGGTTCCGGTGTGGCGACGCTGGGACTGCCCGATTCCCCGGGCATCACCGCCTCCGCCGCCTCCGAGACCATCGTGGTGGACTACAACGACCTGGATGCCGTCCGTCAGGCCTTCGCCGACAACCCCGGGGAGATCGCCGCGGTCATCGCCGAGGCCAGCGCCGGCAACATGGGTACGGTCCACCCGGACGAGGGCTTCAACGCCGCACTCAAGGAGATCGCCCATGCCGACGGCGCCCTGCTGATCCTCGACGAGGTCATGACAGGCTTCCGCACCTCGCGCTCCGGCTGGTTCGGGGTGGACGGTGTCGCCGGTGACCTCACCACCTTCGGCAAGGTCGTCTCCGGTGGCATGCCGGCCGCGGCGTTCGGCGGACGTGCCGAGATCATGGACATGCTCGCCCCGTCCGGCCCCATCTACCAGGCCGGAACCCTGTCGGGTAACCCGGTGGCCACCGCCTCGGGCCTGGCGTCACTGCAGTTGGCGGACGAGTCGACCTACGCCACCCTGCAGGCCAATGCCGACCGGCTGAGCTCACTGATCAGTGAGGCGCTGACCCGTGAGGGCGTGGTCCACCACATGCAGCGGGCGACGACGATGCTGTCGATCCGGTTCGCAGAGGGCCAGGGCCGCAACTTCGACGACATGGAGGCCGCGGACACCTTCCGCTACGCGCCGTTCTTCCACGCACTGCTGGACAACGGGGTCTTCGCACCGCCGAGTGTCTTCGAGACCTGGTTCGTCTCCACTGCGCTGACCGACGCCGACTTCGAGCAGATCGAGACCGCCCTGGTGCCGGCCGCGAAGGCTGCCGCCGCCGCGCGCCCCTGACCTGCCCCGCGCGCTCGGCCGTGGCACTTGCACTCTCACTCCCGCTCCCGGGTGGTTTTGACCCCCTCAGACCAACAGGGAGCGGGAGTAAGAGTGTTGCCTTGGTGCTTTACTCGGTGTCCGCAGTGTCCGCAGTGTCCGCAGTGTCCGTAGCATCCCCCGCGCCCCCGGTGTTCTCCAGCGCGTCCTCGATCAGCGGGAGGTAGTGCTCCAGCAACCAGGGCACGGTCAGCGGGTTGATCATCGACGAGCCGGTGACCAGCGACTGGTCGGTCGGCGCGACCTCGGCCCCACGTTCGATGGCGCTGATCGAGCCGTACACCGGGTGCGCGTGCATTTCCACGCGGTTGCTGTCGTCGGAGTAGAAGGTGAAGATCAGGTCCACGTCGTTGAAACGGGTCGCCTCCTCCAGACTGATCTGTGCGGAGTCGGTGCCCACGACCTCGAACTCGCGGAGTTCCTCGACGACCGGGGCGACCGGGAACCCCATGGCGCGCACCACAGCGGCACGCTGCTCGTCCGGCATGAACACCCCCATGTTCTCGCCGGGGCCCTGGTTGTAGATGAACGCGAAGTCATGGTCGGCGAACTCGGGGTGCTCGTCACGGACGGTGGCGAACTGGTCCTCGATCTCCTCGATCAACTCCGGGCCGCGCTCCTCCTGCCGCAGCGCCTCGGCGATGGTGTTCACCTGGTCCTCCCATTCGATGGTCCACGCGGCCTCGGGGTAGGCGATGGTCGGGGCGATCTCGCTGATCTGGTCGTACTGGTCCTGGGTGAGCCCGGACCAGGGGGCGAGCACGAGGTCGGGGTCCAGTGCGGCGATCTCCTCGGCGGAGACCTTCTCACCACCGGCGATCAGCTCGGGCAGCTCGTCGCCGGATTCCTCCACAGCCTCACGGATCCACGGCAGGTGGCCGGTCTCATCGGCACCCCAGTCATAGCGTTCGGTGCCGACCGGGGTGACACCGAGTGCGATGGCGGTCTCCGCGGACCCCTGTCCCAGCGCAACGACCCGTTCGGGCGTGCCGGTGATCTCGGCCTCGCCGAGTGCGTGGCTGATGGTGATGGTGTCGCCGCCGTCACCGCCACCATCGGCACTGTCGTCGGTGGAGTCGCCGCAGGCGGCGACACCGAGCAGGATCAGGCAGGACGCTGCGAGCAGGGCCAGCAGGGTGAGGATGCGGTGGGGGAAGGCCCGGACCGACGAATGGTTAGTCATGTGGTTAGCCTAACAGCAGTGGGTACATCCGGGAATTAATCGAAGTGTATGTCGTTCACCGTCAGTGTGTCACAGCTCACCGACCATGCCGTTCGCTTATGACCTCAGCAGCAGGGGCGGTAGGGTGTGAACCCATGACAACGATCGTCCACCTCGTCCGGCACGGGGAGGTCCACAACCCCGACCGCATCCTTTACGGCCGCCTTCCCGACTGGCACCTCAGTGTCCGCGGACGGCAGATGGCCGCTGCGGTCGCGCAAGACCTGGCCGACCACGACATCTCCTACATCGTCTCGTCCCCGCTGGAGCGGGCCCGCGAGACCGTCGCCCCGCTTGCTGACGCCCTCGGCGTCACCCCGGGAGTGGACGAGGACCTGCTGGAAGCAGGCAATGACCTGGAGGGACTGCACATCAAGGGTGTGCGTTCGGCACTGTGGAACCCGAAGCGGTGGCCGATGCTGAAAAGCCCGGCCACCCCGAGCTGGGGCGAGCCGTACAGCTCGATCCTCGACCGCATGTGGCGTGCCGTGGACACCGCCCGGCAGGGTGCGCTCGGTGGTGAAGCGGTGTGCGTCACCCACCAGCTACCGATCGTGACCATACAGCGTGACTCCGCCGGCCTGCCCTTGCGGCACAACCCGGCCCGCCGTCGTTGTGAGCTGGCGTCGGTGACCTCCCTCGTCTTCGAGGGTGACGACGACTCCCGCCTGGTCGACGTACTCTACTCCGAGCCGGCCCAGGCGCTCTGAGGGAACCAGAGAGACCAGAGAGAAAGGTGACTCCGGTGAGGGTAGCGACACGACGGTCCGACTCACGACGCCCGGCCTCCCGCGCAGGCCGCACCACCCGTTCGGTGGCCGCGGCGCTTATGGCTGCGTCCCTGGCTGTGGGGCTGGCCGCCTGCAGCGAGGACAACACCGCCGGTACCGACGCCGTCGCCACCGGCGGTTCCTTCGAGTTCGTCTCCCCGGGTGGGCAGACCGAGATCTCCTATGACGAGGATGATCGTCAGCCGGTCGGTGACATCTCCGGCGACTCCCTCATGGAACCGGGCACCACCATCTCCCTGTCTGACTTCGAGGGCGAGGTCGTCGTCCTCAACGCCTGGGGTCAGTGGTGTGGCCCGTGCCGCAGCGAGGCCGATGACCTGCAGCGCGTCCAGGAGAAGCTGGACGAGCACGGCAGCGGCACACTGCTGGGCATCAATGTCCGCGACTCGGTCGCCGACAAGGCCCGCGACTTCAAGACTGACAACGGGCTGACCTACCCCTCGATCTACGATCCGCCGTTCATGAGCGCCATGGCCCTCGGTGGCCTGCCGGCCTCGGTCATCCCCACCACGATCGTGTTGGACAAGGAGCACCGTCCGGCGAAGGTCTTCCTCCGTGAGGTCGACGACAAGGATCTCTGGGCCGCTGTGGAGCCACTGCTGTGAGTGACATCGGTTCCACCTTCGCCGACGCCGCAGCCTCGGGCCCGATCCTGTTGGCGTTGCTTGCCGCCGTGATCGCGGGACTGGTGTCCTTCGCTTCCCCGTGCGTGATCCCGCTGCTGCCGGGCTACGTCTCCTACCTCGCCGGCGTGGTCGGCGCGGACACCGAGTACACCAAGCAGGGCACGGTGGTCACCAAGAAGAGGGCACGTGCCGGTGGTGCCGCCCTGCTCTTCGTCGCCGGGTTCACCGTGGTATTCGTGCTGGCCACGACCACGGTTTTCGGTGCGATCAGTGCACTGAAGCTGAACGAGGACGTCCTGATGCGGGTCGGCGGCGTGGTCACCATCCTGATGGGTGTGGTCTTCATGGGATTCATCCGCCCGCTGCAGAACGACACCCGCATGGCGCCGAAGCGCTGGTCCACCGTGGCCGGGGCCCCGCTGCTCGGCGGGGTCTTCGCCCTGGGTTGGACGCCGTGTCTGGGGCCGACGTTGGCGGCCATCATCTCCGTCTCCGCCGGTACCGAGGGGATGACCGCCGTCCGTGGCGTCATCCTCATCATCGCCTACTGCCTGGGGCTGGGCCTACCGTTCATCCTGGTGGCGCTGGGTTCGGCGAAGGCCCTGGTCGGTGTGGGCTGGCTGCGGCGGCACTCGCGCACCATCCAGCTCATCGGCGGCGCCATGATGATCATCGTCGGTATCCTGCTGGTCTCCGGCCAGTGGGCACTGTTCATCGACTGGCTGCGCCAGGGCCTGGTCTCCGACACGACCTTGCCGATCTGATCCACCACCACTGATCCACAACTGACTGACTACTCTCGTACTCTGACGGAAAGGTCCCCATGCTTCGCTGGCTCCTGAAACTGCCGAAGAAGGCCTGGCAGTGGCTGACCAGGATGCGCACCGCGCTGGTGCTGCTCTTCCTGTTGGCACTGGCGGCCGTCCCGGGTGCACTGCTGCCGCAGCGGTCGCTGAGCGAGTCGAACGTGGAGGAGTACCTCGCCAACAACGGGCGCATCGCCGAGATCTACGACCAGCTGGGTCTCTTCGACGTCTTCAGCACGACCTGGTTCTCGGCGATCTACGTCCTGCTGTTCCTGTCGCTGATAGGTTGCATCCTGCCGCGCAGCTGGGACCACTACAAGGCACTGCGCACCCTGCCGCCGGCCGCACCAAAGCGGCTGACCCGGATGCCGAATTACGTCGAGGGCACCGTGGACCTGCCGGAGGACCAGGTCCAGAAGGACGTCACCGCACGCTTCAAGAAGTGGACCGGCGGGGCGACCGAAGCCGACAAGGACCGGGCCGGGAAGTGGTCCTACTCCGCAGAGCGCGGCTACATGCGCGAGGCGTCCAACCTGGTCTTCCACCTGTCCCTGGTCGGTGTGCTGGTCACCATCCTCATCGGACGTCTGGTCTACTACGAAGGCCAGGTCATCGTGATCGCCGGCACGGAGTCGCAGAGCTCCCAGTTCTGTAATACCGCGGTGGCGAACTTCGACAGCTTCCGGAACGGACCGGCGTTCGACGGAACCACCCTGAACCCGTTCTGCGTGAACGTGAAGAACTTCGAGGCCACCTACGAACCCACCGGCCAGGCCACGAACTTCACCTCCGACATCGACTGGGCGAAGGGGCAGGACGCCCTGAACCCGGTCGAGGAGTGGGAGCACACCCAGCTGCGCGTGAACCACCCGCTCAACGTCGATGGCGACCTGGTGTACCTGCAGGGCCACGGTTACGCCCCGACGTTCACCGTGGAGTGGCCCAACGGCGAGGTCCGCACCGAGACCATTCAGTTCCGTCCGGACGACCTGACCTACTTCCTGTCGTCCGGTGCGATCAAGATGGACCCACCGGCCGGCATGTACCCGGACCTCTACGACCGTCGTCAGAACCAGATCGCGATCCAGGGCCTGTTCGCCCCGACGGCGGAGTTCTCCGGTGAGAACGATGCTCTACTGCAGTCCTCCTTCCCGGCGATGACGGATCCGGCGGTGGCGATCGACATCTACCGCGGTGACACCGGCCTGGACTCCGGTGCCGGGCAGAACATCTTCGCCCTCGACTCCCGACAGCTGCACAGCGGTGCGCTGCAGAAGCTCGACCGGGTCAACCTGATGGTGGGTGAGTCCGTCACCCTCGACGATGGCACCAGGATCACCTTCGACGGCGCCGAGGAGTTCGTGAACCTCCAGGTCAGCCAAGACCCTACCACCACGTGGGTGCTGGGCTTCGCGGTGTTGATGCTGATCAGCCTGGTCGGTTCACTGACGATCAAGCGTCGCCGCTTCTGGGTCCGCGTCTCCGGCAACGGCGACGGCACCACCACCCTTCAGATCGCCGGGCTGGCACGAACCGACTCCGCCGGTTGGGGTCGTGAGTTCAACCGCGTCGCCGAGGAGCTGCTGCATCTGGAGGACGAGGAGCTGGACGGGGAGATCGAGCAGAACGATGGTGAGTGGGACGACTGGGAGGCCGAGTTGGACCGGGAACTGAACCGGGAGATCGCTGCGGGCGAGATCGCGGTGGAGCCTGAATCCGACACGGCGTCCGATGCCGCCGACGGCGACAACGACACCGACGACACCAAATGACCGCCCTGGTGACCGCTGAGTTCTAGGTCACGTAGTTTGGTCAACCTTGCTGACCGGCACTACTCTTGGGTGCCGTATGGCCGCAATCGGCCTGTGCGATTTTACGGAGGAAACGACGGATGAACGGCAACGAGGGGCTGGCGACTTTCTCGGACGTCGCCTATGCGACAACTGCAGGAATCTACCTGGTCGCCCTGGTGATTTCGCTGGTCTACTACGGCATGCTGCGCTCGGCGACCGATGCCCGTCGTGAACGGGCCCGCATCCTCGGGGAGTCCAAGGCCAAGGCCGACACTGCCTCGAAGGTCTCCGTCGGTGCCGGTGCCGGGGCAGCTGGTGCGTCCGACACCGTGGACACCGGCGACACCATCGACATTGACGAGAAGGACGCCGCCGACGACGGCAGCCACGACGTCTCCGGTATCGCCACCGGCTCGATGAGCGAGGAGGATCTGCCGAAGAACTTCCAGGTGGAGACCCTGCGCAAGAAGTTCCGTCGCACCGACCAGTGGGGTGGCATGGCCCAGATGGTCGTGTGGCTCGGTGTCGCGGTGCACTTCCTGTTCCTGGTCACCCGCGGTATCGCCGCCGAGCGTTTCCCGTGGGGCAACCTCTTCGAGTACGTCTCCGTGATCACGGGTGTGTCGATGTTGGTGGCATGTGTGTTGCTGCGTCGTCCGTCGATGCGGGTGGTGTGGCCGTGGCTTCTGGTCCCGAACATGATGATGATGTTCTACGCTGGCACCGAGTTGTACTCCGATGTTCAGCCGCTGGTCCCGTCGCTGAACTCCTACTGGTACTGGATCCACGTCTCCACCGTCTCCATCGGCGGTTCGATCGGCCTGGTCTCCGGTGTCGCCTCGCTCATGTACCTCTTCCGCCGTTCCCAGCCGAAGGGCAAGGAGAAGGGTTTCTTCGGCGCGATCGCCACGCCGCTGCCGGACGCCTCCAAGTTGGACGCCCTGGCCTACCGCACCGCGATCTGGACCCTGCCGATCTTCGGTCTCGGCGTGATCCTCGGCGCCATCTGGGCGCACTTCGCCTGGGGTCGCTTCTGGGGATGGGACCCCAAGGAGACCGTCTCGCTGATCACCTGGCTGCTGTACGCGGCCTACCTGCACGCCCGCGCGACCCCGGGCATGCGTGGCAAACCGGCGGCGTGGATCAACGTCGTGGCCTTCGTGACCATGGTGTTCAACCTCTTCTTCATCAATATCGTGGTTTCCGGCCTGCACTCCTACGCCGGGCTGAACTGACCGGACTGAACCGACCGGACTGAACTGATGCGTCCCGCTCTCGACCGGCCCCGCCGGATCACCCGCCTGCTGGTGACCGGTGGGGCCGGTTTCATCGGCTCCAACTTCGTGCACACCACCCGGGAGGAGTACCCGGAGACGGCGGTGACGGTGTTGGACGCCATGACCTATGCGGCGAACCCGGCGAACCTCGCGGGGCTGGACGGCCCCGATGGTGCTTCGAGTGGTGCCGCGAGTGGTGGCGTTGGTGCCGGTAGCGGCGGTGTGGAGGTCGTCGAGGGCGACATCTGCGATGCTGCGCTGGTGGATGAGCTGATTGGTGCGCTGGCTGCCGACACGTCTGCCGGGGAAATTGATGGTTCGGTCGGCGACGGTACGGCGGCGGTGGTCCACTTCGCCGCGGAGAGTCACAACGACAACGCCCTGCGTGACCCGCTGCGCTTCGTGCGCACCAACGTCGAGGGCACCGCGGTGCTGGCCGAGGCGTGCGTCCGACACGGGGTGCACCTGCACCACGTCTCCACCGACGAGGTCTTCGGTGACCTGCCGCTGCGTGGTTCTGGGGAGCCGGGGGCCGAGGACCGGTTCACCGTGGACACCCCGTACACCCCGTCGTCGGTGTACTCGGCGTCGAAGGCGTCCGCCGACCACCTGGTGCGCGGCTTCGTGCGCAGTCACGGGCTCAGCGCGACGATCTCGAACTGCTCGAACAATTACGGCCCGCGTCAGCACCCGGAGAAGTTCCTGCCGCGTCAGATCACCGGGTTGCTCGACGGGGAGGCCCCGCGCTTGTACGGCACCGGGGAGAACGTCCGGGACTGGATCCACGTTGACGACCACAACTCCGCGGTCTGGCGGATCCTGGAGGAGGGTGTCTCCGGTCAGACCTACCTGATCGGTGCTGACGGCGAGAAGTCGAACCTGGAGTGCATCCACGAGCTGTTGGCGGTCTTCGGCCGGGATTCCTCGGAGTTCGTGCACGTCACCGATCGTCCGGGGCATGATCTGCGCTATGCGATCGACCCGTCGTCGATGGAGTCCCTGGGGTGGACGCCGCACTACACCGACTTCTCCGAGGGGCTGGCTGCCACGGTCCAGTGGTACCGGGACAACCGCGACTGGTGGGAGGTCAGCCGCAAGAGTGCCGAGGAGGCCTACCGGCAGACCGAGGAGATCCTCGACCCGGAGGCGTGAGGGCACCCTGGGGGCATGGGGGCCAGCTTGGGGGAGGGAATTCCGGGTCCCGCCGAGGTGGCCTTGCACGTGGAGGAGCTGGTCGAGGGTGCCACGTACCGCGGGACCGTCGTCACCGGGTTCGTCCGGGATGCGGGGTGGGGACCACAGG
>DGYFI06202__coassemble_343_pt1 | contig 73499 bp, 72 predicted proteins | sample DGYFI06202__metabat2_high_PE_029 | metagenome-assembled genome bin DGYFI06202 | reverse complement strand
CTGATCCTGCTGGTGCTGCTGATCCTGCTGGTGCTGCTGACCGAACGTGTGCGGGTCCACCGGCCACCGGGACTTGGGCACGCTGTGCTCGATCACCAGCAGGTAGGAATCGGTGACGAGGTCCTCGATCAACTGCTGTCCGAGGTCGCAGTCGGGGTGCAGCGTGATCCAGTGCTTCTTGTTCATGTGGTAACCGGGACTGATTCCGGCGAACCCGGTCCGCAGCGTCGTGCTGTCCTCCGGGGTGGCTTTCAGGACCACGAGAGGCTCGCCCTTGACGAGCATCTGAATCATGAAAACCTTGCCCCGAACCTTGTACACATCAGCATCCGGGCCGAACGGGTGCACGAGCTCTGCCCCGGGGAGTTCTGTCGCCCGGGCGGCGGTCTGCTGCTGGATCAACGTGTCCATGTACCCAACCTATGCGGCTCTCGCGGCGACTAACCCTGGTGGATGATCTGGATGAGGTTTCCGCAGGTGTCATCGAAGACGGCGGTGGTCACCCCGCCGGCCTCGATCGGCGGCTGGGTGAACCGGACCCCGAGGCCCACCAGGCGGTCGTGCTCGGCCTGCACGTCGTCCACGGTGAACTGGGTCCAGGGGATTCCGTCCGTGTACAGGGCTTCCTTGAACTGCGCTGCGGCCGGGTGTCCTGAGGGTTCCAGCAGCAGCTCGGTGCCATCCGGATCGAGCGGCGACACCACGGTCAGCCATCGGTTGTCCGGCTCCTCACCGAGGGGCACGTTGTGTCGGACGACGAACCCTAACTTCTCGGTGTAGAAAGCCTCGGCTTTCTGTGTGTCGTCAACGATGACGCTGGTCAAGGTGATGCGGAAGGTGCTCATGGCTGGTCCTCTTCCTCTGTGTCGTCCGGGGTATTCCACCGGGTGACGATCTCGGCAAGTGGAGCCGGGTCGATGGTGTGGAGGTTGCGCCGTCCTTCCTTGCGGACCATGACCAGGCCGGCGTCCTGCAGCACCGCGATATGCTGCGACACCGCCTGACGAGACATCGGGCGACTCTCGGTCAGGCGGGTGCAGATCGCGAAGAGTGTCTGATCCTCCCGCCGGGAAAGGCTGTCGAGGATCATCCGTCGTGCCGGGTCAGCGATTGCCTTGTAGATGTCACCCATACACGCACAATAGGCAAGTGACTACTTGCATGTAAAGAACGAAAGTCCACACTGAACACCGGTGGTCAATAGGTCAGCAATCAATGTATAGTCACCATATGCTGACCATTGCTCCACAGATCGACGTCATGAACCGTCTCGGGCGTGCCCTGGCCGACCCCAGCCGGTCGCGGATCCTACTCTCGCTGCTGAAGGAACCCGGCTACCCGGCCCAGCTATCCCGCGACCTCGAGCTGAGCCGCACGAACGTCTCCAACCACCTGGCCTGTCTGCGTGGATGCGGCATCGTTGTCGCCGTCCCCGAAGGACGTCGCACCCGCTACGAGATCGCCGATCCTCATCTCACCCGGGCCCTGGAGTCGCTGGTCAACGTCGTCCTCGCCGTCGACGAGGGGGACGAGCCCTGTACCGACGAGAACTGCGACGTGCCCGGATGCTGCGCCGACTGCGCGGATACCGTCGACGACGACCACGCCGATAAGGAGGTACACCAGTGAGCGACGAATGCTGCGGCCCGATCACCCCCGCAGGCAGCACGCCTCCTGAGCCGCTGGTCCACGAGGATCTGCCACCCTGGTGGCGCGACCGGGCACTGGCACTGCCGGTGGCGTCCGGTGTCCTGTGGATCAGCGGCCTGATCCTGGAATGGACCGGCGGGGAAAGCTCCACAGCCTCCATCACCGCCACCATCCTCTTCGCGCTCGGCCTCGCCGCCGGTGCGTGGACCTTCGTCCCCGGCACCATCGAGCGCCTCATCAAGGGGAAAGGACGCTCCCGCCTGGGCGTCGGCCTGCTGATGACCATCGCCGCCATCGGCGCCGTCCTCCTCGGACACGTGGGCGAAGCCGCCACGCTGGCCTTCCTGTTTTCCATCGCCGAGACACTCGAGGACCGCGCCATGGACCGCGCGAAACACGGCCTGCGCGCCCTGCTCTCGCTGGTCCCGGAAACCGCCCGCGTGCGTCGTGGCAGCGACTGCACCGACGGCTGTTGCGACTACACCGACGAGACCATCTCTGCGTCCGACGTCCGCATCGGTGACACCCTGCTGATCGGCGCCGGTGAACGCATCCCCACCGACGGGACCGTCGCCACCGGCCAGTCCTGGGTGGACACCTCAGCAATCACCGGCGAGTCGATCCCGGTGGGTGTCGACCAGGGCAACGAGGTCCTCGCCGGCTCCGTCAACGGCTCCGGCACCCTGACCGTCACCGCCACCGCCGACGGGGGTGACAACTCACTGACCCAGATCGTCCGGCTCGTCGAACAAGCCCACGCCACCAAGGGTGAGCGCGCCCGCCTGGCCGACCGGATCGCCCGACCCCTGGTCCCGCTGGTCCTCGTTGCTGCCGCCCTGATCGCCGGCATCGGCGCACTGCTCGGCGACCCGGGCGTGTGGGTGGAACGGGCGCTGGTCGTGCTCGTCGCCGCATCCCCGTGCGCACTGGCCATCGCCGTGCCGGTGACCGTGATCTCAGCGATCGGCTCAGCCAGCAAATTCGGTGTGGTCATCAAGTCCGGCGAAGCTTTCGAGCAGTTCGGGACGATCCGCACGGTCGCCTTCGACAAGACCGGTACGCTGACCCGCAACGAGCCGCGCGTCGTCGAGGTCCGCAGCAGTGGCAACCGCTCCGAACTGGACGTCCTGACCCTCGCCGCCGCGCTGGAAGCATCGAGCAGTCACCCGTTCGCCCAGGCCGTGACCACTGCCGTGCCGGTGACCGTCGGCGCGCGGGAGTTCCCCCAGGTCACCACCGTGCACGAGGAACCGGGCCACGGGATGTCCGGGATCCTGCATCCGACTCTCGCAGGACACCCGGACGACCTGGATGGCGACGACTCAGGGCTGCCCGTCCGTGTCGGCGGACCACGATGGATCGACCCGGCCGACATGGCCACAGACACCGAAGAGATGGCCCGTCAGGGTATGAGCCTGATCGTCGTCGAGGTCGACGGCGAGGTGCACGGAGTGATCGGGATCCGCGACGAACTTCGTCCCGAAGCCGCCGAAACGATCGCCGCGCTTCACGCGCAGGACGTCACCACGATGATGCTCACCGGTGACAACGAACGCACCGCCACCGCCCTCGCCACCGACGCCGGCATCGACCGCATCCATGCCGACCAGCTCCCCAGCGACAAGGCCCGCCATGTGCAGGAGTCCGCGGCCCACATCCCCACCGCCATGATCGGCGACGGCATCAACGATGCCCCGGCGCTCGCCTCGGCCACCGTCGGCATCGCCATGGGTGCTTCCGGTTCGGCCGCCGCCATCGAATCAGCCGATATCGCCTTCACCGGCAACGACCTGCGCCTGATCCCCGCAGCACTGGCTCACGCCTCTCGCGGGCGACGGATCATGACCGGCAACATCATCCTGGCCCTGGCTATCATCGTGGTCCTTTTCCCGCTGGCACTGTTCGGGGTCCTCGGCCTCGCCGCCGTGGTCCTGGTCCACGAGATCGCCGAGGTCGTGGTCATCGGCAACGGCCTGCGCGCCGCCCGGTCCAGCGATGTCGTCCGGTCCCCCACCACTCCCACCACTCAGGCCACCAGCCCAGCCTGAGTCGAGACCACACTGACACACCTACATGTGAGAAGGGTGGGATGAATCGTCGTGATCCGGGCCGGATCACGACGATTCATCCCACCTTTCTGACATGGCGGAAATGAGTCGGCGAGGAACAGGGGGCCGCTGGCGTGTGCCAGGGCAAGACCAGGGCGAGGCAGGAGAACCGCACCGCGGTCAGGCGGTGCCGGTCCTGGATGAGGGCCGGGCTGGCCCCACCTCAGCGTCGGGAGGAGAGCAGCCCGGTCAGACCGTGGTTCTTCAGGGTGAACCACAGGGTGGCCAGGCCGTCGCCGCCGATGGCACGGCCGTCGGTGATCCTGTCCATCTGCATCTCGTACCAGTTGGTGCCCAGCAGGTGCTCCAGTGGCTCATCGAGTTTCTTGAAACCGGTGCTCAGCCGCGGCAGGCGCACCAGCTTGCGGGTGCCCTGCTTGATCAGCTCATTGGGGTACTCCGGGACCATCACCAGCGGGCGTGCCATACCGATCAGGTCCGCCAGACCGTCCAGCCCCCTCTCGATGTCGGCGGCACACCGGAAACCACCGGTGAGCAGCACCGGGGTGGAGACCTTGTCGCGCAGCTGCTTGGCGTAGTCACCGAAGTAGATCTCACCGGTGTCACCCGAGGCATCCACCTTCTCACCCTGCATCAGGGGCGCGGTGTAGGTGCCACCGGAGACCTCGATGACGTCCACTCCCAGCTCTGAGAGTTTCTCAGCGACGACCAACGACTCATCCTCGTCAAAACCGCCGGACACACCGTCGGAGGAGTTCAGCTTCACGGAGATCGGGAACTCGGCGCCGACCTCGTCTCGGATCGCCTCGTAGATCTCCACCAGCAGACGCATCCGCGACTCCAGGTCACCGCCGTACTCATCGGTGCGCTTGTTGTCGTTCGGGGACAGGAACTGGTTGATCAGGTACCCGTGGGCGGCGTGGATCTGCACACCGGTGAAGCCGGTCGACTGGGCGATCCGGGCGGCGTAACCGAAACGCCACACGATCAACTTGATGTCGTCGACGGTGAGTTCACGGGGGGTGGCGAAGAACCGTTCCGCAGGTCCTTCCATCGGCACCACACTGGGTGCGACGGGATACTTGTTCACGCTGCGGGGCGACTGCTTGCCCGGGTGGTTGAGCTGCATCCACAGCTGGGTGTCGTTGGCGGTGCCCGCCTCAGCCCATTCGCGCAGCGCATCGAGGTGCCGGTCATCGGCGACGACAACGGTGTTCGGCTCCCCGAGGTGCTCGGGGTCGACCATGACTGCTCCGGTGACCAGCACCCCGGCGCCACCTTCCGCCCACCGGCGGTAGAGGTCGATGTGCTGGTCGGACGGTCCGCCCGACGGGGTGGCCAGGCCTTCGCTCATCGCGGCTTTCACGAGGCGGTTTTTCACAGTGGTGCCGCACGGAAGTTCCAGTGGCGCGGCGACCGTTACAGGGGTCACGGTGACTCTCCAGATCAGTTCATGGTTGATGTTCTTGTCGTCAGGGACTTAAGTCCAAGACCGGTCCCACCCGACTGCCCCGTAGTGTACCCGCTGTAAGGACGGCATAACTAGCGCTGGTAGAGGCGATAGAAATCCCCAGCGCACAGGCCTACCAGCCCTACCGTCGGACGCGACGTTGTGCGCGGACCCTCCGCAAACGTGCCGCAGCCAGCGGCCAGATGAGCTTCTCGATCTCCACGATCACCAGCACCGTCACACCGATACCGGTACACATCAGCCACTGATTCCAACTCAACGCGGTCAGGCCCAGCAGGTCCGCCGCCGCCGGCCAAGCGGTAACACCCCACTGCAGGAATATCGCGATCAGTGCGGAGATCGCCAGCAGTTTATTGCCCAACGGATTCATGGTGAGGATGCAGCGTCGCAGGGCGCGGGCGCTGAACACCTGGAAGAAGTTGAACATCACCATGGTGATCAGGGCCAGGGTGCGGGCCTCCTCCAACGGAAGGCCCGACTCGTGTGCCCACCGGTAGACCAGCAGCGTGCCGATGCCCATCCAGGCTCCGGTGACGACCGTTCGGATCCACATCCGGGTGTCCAGCACACCTTCGCTGGACGGTCGGGGTTTCTGCTCGAGTTCATCACCCTCGCCCTTCTCGAAGGACAGGGCGATGTCCTGGATGCCGTTGGTGATCACGTTCATGAACAGCAGGACGACCGGCATGAAGATCAACGGGAGGTCGGTGAAGGTGTTCACGATGACCGCGATCATCAACGCCAGACCGTTGGTCAGCAGGAAGAATGTGGCCTTACGGATCGAGGAGAACGTCACCCGGCCGAGGCGGACGGCCTCGACGACGGTGATCAACAGGAAGATGACCATCGATGAGGTCAGCTGCTTGCCCAGGACCACGTACCACGGGTCGGCGACGATCTCGTCGAGTTCGTTCCTGCCGTAGATCTCGGCCCGCTCCGCTGCTTCGGCGCTGGTCAGGCTGGCGTCCTGCCCCTCAGCGGCGATCGGGAGGTCGAGCGTCCCGCGGGTCTCGTCGACGGTGAGCGTATGCCAATGTGTCCCTGCTCCGGTCACGGAAGTCTCCCTGGCCGTGGATATCCTCCCCAATCGTAACCGGCCCTCCGGACACAATGTTGCCGTCACACCGGCAGGCACACCCGCTGGTCTTCCCCCGTCCGCCACCCGGACGGACATCGCTAAACTCGATGTCATGAGTACCCCAGGTCTCCCCCGCGTCATCGATGCTGCGACAGTGCGGTCAGTGTTGTCCCCCACCGCGGCGGCGGACGCGATCAGCACCCCGATCATCGACCCGACGATCAGCTTCGACCCGTCCACCGACCTGCCGCGCCGTACCGCGCACACCAGTCACGGCCACTTCCTGCTCATGCCCTCGGAGGTCGGGACATATGCCGGGGTGAAGGTCGCCACCGTCGCCCCCAGTAACCCCGCGCTGGGCCGCCCCCGGATCAACGCCACCTACCTGTTCTACGATGCCGAGTCCCTGCAGTTGAAGAGCATCATCGACGGGGTGGCGCTGACCACCCTACGCACTCCTGCGGTGTCGATCGCCGCCCTGCGTCCGACTCTTGCCCTGGTGGACGCCCCGGTGAACCTGGTGGTCTTCGGGGGTGGGCCCCAGGGGCTCGCCCACATCGAGGCCCTCGCCGCGGAACTGGGACCGCGTGCCGGCGGTTCCCCGTTCAACTCGGTGAATATCGTGGTGCGTAACCCGGACCGTGCCAGCGATCATGCCCACGCGGCCGTCGAGGGACTCGGCCGGGTCCTGCCCACCGACTCCCAGGACACCCTCGATGCACTCGCCGCGGCCGATGTCATCGTCACCGCGACCAGTGCGGACACTCCCCTGTTCCAGGCCCATCATGTCCGCGACGATGTCGTCGTCATCGCCGTGGGCTCCCACGAACCCAACACCCGCGAATTGGACGCCGACTTCATCGCCGGGGCGAAGGTGATAGTCGAGGACATCGACACCGCCCTGGAAACCGCCGGGGATATCGTGCTCGCCCACTTCGAAGGGGCGATCAACCCCGGCGATCTGGTGTCGATGCGTACGGCACTGACCGAGAAGACCGTCACCCCGGGGCGGCGTCCGGTGGTGTTCAAGAGCGTGGGCATGTCCTGGCAGGACCTGCTCATCGCCGAGGCGGTGGACCGACTCAGCAGGTGAGTCAGCAACGCCCATTTCGTGTCCGGGCCGTGTCCTATGGTGGGCACCATGACCAACGAGCTGCACGACCACGCCACCGCGATCCTGCGTGACCTCACCGGCAGGCCGGACGCCGCCTTCCGCGACGGCCAGTTCGAGGCGGTCTCCGCGCTGGTCGCCGACCGTAGGCGCGTGCTGGTGGTCCAGCGCACCGGTTGGGGAAAGTCGGCGGTGTACTTCGTAGCGGCACGACTGCTACGGGAACAGGGTGCCGGGCCCACACTGATCATCTCTCCGCTGCTGGCGTTGATGCGCGACCAGGTCGCCGCCGCCGAACGCGCCGGGGTACGCGCGGCGACGGTGAACTCCTCGAACGTCACCGAGTGGGATGACATCCTCGCCGCGCTGAACGCCGGGCAGTTGGACGTTCTGCTGATCTCCCCGGAGCGGCTGACCAACCCGCGGTTCCGGGAGCGGGTGTTGCAACCGTTGCTGAACGGCGCTGGTGCCGACCCTGGCGCAGGTACTGGTGCAGGCGTTGGCATGATCGTGGTGGACGAGGCCCACTGCATCTCGGACTGGGGCCACGACTTCCGCCCGGACTACCGTCGGATCGGCGCGCTGCTGGAGTCGCTTCCGGACGACCTCCCCGTGCTGGCCACCACCGCGACAGCGAATACCCGCGTGGTCGAGGACGTCGCCGAGCAGCTCGGCCACGACACCATGGTGGTCCGCGGGGCACTGTCACGGGACTCGCTGCGCCTTGGTGTCGCCCCCACGTCCTCGGCTGAACACCGGATCGGCTGGTTGGCGCAGCACCTCGGCGACTTCACCGGTTCCGGCATCATCTACTGCCTCACCGTCTCCGCCGCCGAGGACACCACCCGGGTGCTCCGCGAAGCCGGGTGGAATGTCGCCACGTACACCGGACGTACCGATGCCGAGGACCGCGCTCGTCTGGAACAGCAGCTCAAGGACAACGAGCTCACCGCCCTGGTGGCCACCAGTGCCCTGGGCATGGGCTTCGACAAGCCGGACCTGGGGTTCGTGGTGCACCTGGGTGCCCCGTCCTCCGCCGTGGCCTACTACCAGCAAGTCGGACGTGCCGGCCGTGCCACCGATTCCGCCGACGTACTGTTGCTGCCCGGCCCCGAGGACCCGGACATCTGGGAGTACTTCGCCACCGCCTCCATGCCGGACCAGGACGAGGCCGCCGCAGTGCTCGCCGCCCTGGGAGAAGCCACCGCACCGATGTCGGTGCCTGCCCTGGAACCACTGGTCGGGGTCCGCCGAACCCGTCTGGACCTGCTGCTCAAGACCCTCCAGGTCGAGGGGGCGGTGGACCGGGCATCCGGTGGGTTCATCGCCACCGGTGAACCCTGGCACTACGACACGGAGCGCTATGCCGCGGTCGCCGCCGCCCGGAAGCGGGAAGCCCAGGCGATGCTGGACTACGAGTCGGGCCAGATGTGCCGCATGCGGTTCCTCGCCGAGTCCCTGGACGACCCCACCGCCCACGACTGTGGACGCTGCGATGTCTGCGCCGGGGTGTGGTGGGATACCTCGGTGGACCAGACGAACACCACCGATGCCCGCCAGGTGCTCTCCGGGATCGGGGTGCCGGTGGATCCGCGGGGTCAGTGGCCCTCCGGGATGGACAAGGTCGGTGTTCCGCTGACGGGGAAGATCCCGGCAGAGGAGAAGGTCGCCGAAGGCCGGGTCATCGCCCGCTACACCGACCTGGGCCCGGGCCAGGTGCTGCGGAAGTTCCTGGAGACAGGCGCCGAGGATGCCCCGGTTCCGAAGAACATCGCCGACTGGTGCATCCGGGTACTCAAGGAATGGGGGTGGGAGCAGCGCCCCACCGTGGTGGTGGCCATGCCCTCGGTGACCCGTCCGGTGACGACCTCCGCCCTGGCTTCGGGGCTGGCACAGGTCGGGCAGATGACCGATGCCGGCTCGTTGGACTACACCGCGGATCCGGGCGATCCAGATGTCAACAGTGCCTTCCGGGTGCGCAACCTCCACGGCGCGATCCAGGTGCCGTCGGAGACCGCTGCCGCAGTGAACGGTCAGGTCGTCCTGCTGGTGGACACCGAAATCGGGTCACGGTGGGCGATGACCGTGGCGGGCCGGGAACTACGCCGTACCGGGGCAGCGGAAGTGCTGCCCTTCGCTCTGGCACTGCGCGCGTAGACTCGCCGGGATAAGGGTGGCCACACAAAACTGGACACCCGCGATCCCACCCCACACCCAGGAGGCTCACGACAGTGCACGGAGAATACAAGGTCACCGGCGGCAAGCTCATCGTCGTCGACCTGGAGGTGACCGGCGCGTCCGACGGTTCCGACGGCACCCCGCAGAATGCCGGCGTGCTCACCGGCGTCCGCATCGCCGGCGACTTCTTCCTCGAGCCGGACGAAGCACTGATCCGCATGACCTCCGCCCTCGAAGGCGCACCGGCGGACCTCTCCGCCGAGGGCTACACCGAGCGGGTCAGCGACTCCCTGCTGCGCAGTGACGTCCTCTTCGGCATCACCGCCGAGGGCGTCGGCATCGCCGTGCGTCGCGCACTCGGCCACGCCATCGGCTGGGAGGACATCGACTTCGACGTCATCTACGGCCCCTCCGTCGACCCGATGGTCAACGTCGCCCTCGACGAGACCCTGGTCGCCGACGTCGCCGCCGGACGCCGCAAGCCCTTTATGCGCCTCTGGGAATGGAATGCCCCACAGGTCGTCATCGGGTCGTTCCAGTCGTACTCCAACGAGATCAACCAGGAGGGTATCGACAAGTACGGCATCACCGTCTCCCGACGCGTCACCGGTGGCGGGGCGATGTTCATGGAACCCGGCAACTGCGTGACCTACTCCCTGGTCGCCCCCCAGTCCCTGGTGGACGGACTGAGTTTCGCGCAGTCCTACCCCTTCCTCGACGAATGGACGATGGAGGCGTTGAAGAAGGTCGGCATCAACGCCCACTACATCCCGCTCAACGACATCGCCTCCGAGGAGGGAAAGATCGGTGGTGCGGCACAAAAGCGTTTCTCCAACGGGTGGATGGTCCACCACGTGACCATGTCCTACGACATCGACGCGGAGAAGATGCTCGAGGTGCTCCGGATCGGCAAGGAGAAGATGAAGGACAAGGGCCACCGCTCTGCGGTCAAGCGCGTCGACCCGATGCGTTCGCAGACCCAGCTGCCGCGCGAGGAGATCCTCACGGTCTTCCATGACACCTTTAAGGCGAAGTACGGTGCCACCGAGGGCGAGATCACCGAGCAGGACGTGGCTGCGGCCCTGCAGCTCTGTGAGGAGAAGTTCGACACCGAGGAGTGGACGCACCGGCTGCCGTGAGGTGACTGCTGTTTCACCCGTCACGCACCGCCCGACCGGTGGATCCCCACTGACACCGCAGAGACACCCCAGTCCCCTGCCATGGCATTCCAAGGAACGGTTCGTAGATTGAATGTCAGCGCCTTCGGAGGCCACTAGGACACCACGATCGTGGTGGTCGCCGGAGTCAACGCAACGATCATGAGTGACCCGATCCGCACGATGGAAGGACCGTATACGGCAGCTGAGCATTCTCCTCTTGAAACGTCAGCAGTGAGCCCCCGGCCCGCGTCTTCACCGACGCGACCGGGGGCGAACTGTGTGCGGAGGTGCTCACGCGACTCACACCCGCGACAGCCGGACCAGCGTCTCCTTCTGTGTGGTCAGGCAGCGCAGCGTCCCGACCCCGGTGACGACGGCGGCGATGACCACCCCGGCGAGGATCACGTACATCAGCGCCAACTGGGTACGCACCGCCTCCATCGGATCCACCCCGGCCAAGATCAGGCCGGTCATCGCCCCGGGCAGGAAGACGATACCCAACGCCGCAGTCTGCTCGACCTGCGAGGAGATCGCCGTCCGCAGCGACGACCGCATCAACCGTCGCGACGCCGTCCGCGTTGTCATACCCAACGCCAGGCCCGCCTCGACTTCGGCCCGCTGGTCGGAGGCGAACTCCGCCACCCGGGAGGCAGCCACCACCCCGGCTTTCATCGAGTTGCCGATGACCATGCCGGCGACCGGGACGATGGTGCGTCCCTCCATGTCGAAGATGGTGAAACCGAAGATGATCGCCAGGCTCGACACCGCGATGACCACATGCGCCAGCAGTGACACCCACAGCAACCCCGGCACCTGCGGGGCACGGCGGGTGACCGTCCAGGAGGCGAAGACCACGATGCCGACCACCCACAACCACGACCAGAACAGCGGGGTTTCCGGACGCACCAACGGCACCAGGGCAGCGCCGACGATGATCATCTGCACCAGTGACCGCCCCACCGCCACCACGATCGGCTTGTTCAGCTGCAGTTTCAGCGGGGTGGTCACCGCCAACGCGATGGCCACGAAGATCAGGGACGCCGCCAGTCCCAACCAGCCCACGTTGGCACCAACGTCACTTCCCACGTCGCCGCCCATCACGCCACCACCTTCCCGGCGTCGAGCCGGACCACCCGGTCGGCGATGCGGTCGACCTGCTCGGCGCTGTGGGACACCCAGAGCACCGAGATACCGCGCTGCCTGGTCAGCACGGTGCTCACCAGGTTCTCCAGCACCGCGCTGGCCTCGTCGTCGAGGGCGGAGGTGACCTCGTCGGCGAGGATGACCCGTGGTTCGGTGGTCAGGGCCCGCACCAGGCAGAGACGCTGGGCCTCGCCGCCGGAGAAGTGGTCGGCCTCGCGGTGCAGCATCCCGGCGTCCAGCCCGACCTCGGCGAGTAGTGCGGCGGCCTCGTCCTCCGTCAGCTCCGGGGCACCGGCGCGCAGGTTGTCCAGTGCGGTGCCGGGGAAGACCGTGGGCCGTTGGAAGACCATGGCGACGTCGCGGCGCAACGTGAGTGGGTCGGCGTCGACGAGATCGTCGCCGCGGTAGGTGATGCGTCCTGACGTCGGGGATTCCAGCAGGTTGCAGCAGCGCAGCACGGTCGATTTCCCGGAGCCGGAGGGCCCGGTGAGCGCAGTGATGCCACCGGCGGGGATGTCCATGGTCACTCCGTCGAGGATGCGGTGGCCGCCGCTGTCGAGGGTGACGTCCCGGAAGCTGAAAAGAGTCTCGGCACCGCTCACGACAGCTGCTCCCGCAGGTCGTCGAGGATCTGCCCGGCGTTCGCGCTGCGTTCCGGGTTGGACGCGACGACGGCGAGTACCAGTGCTTCGAGTACGGCGACGGTCGGGGCGTAGCCCGGAATGAACGTCGGGTTGCCGCGTCCCACACCGAGTACCGCGGCACATCGGGGGTCGACGGTGTGACTGTCCTCGCTGAGCTGGATAATCGGGACGTCCAGTTCCTCGGCCCGGTCGTACAGGACGCACACCTCCCGGGTGGGCCGGTCGTAGGACATGAGCACGACCACGTCCCCCCGGGTCAACCAGGAGAGTTCATCGGCGAAGGAGCGTCCGGCGCTACCGGCGGCGATGGTGGATACCCCTGAACGACGGAATCGGTGGGATGCGTAGTCCGCGAGGCAGCGGGACGGGCCGAACCCGATGAGAACAATCCGTCCGGCCCGGTTGAGGGTCTCCACCGCGGTCGACAGGGCGCGCTCCCCCACCCGTTCCGGCAGGGAGTCGAGTGCGGCGGCGGAATCCCTGATGTGCAGGCTGATCGGGCCGTCGGCCTGGGCAGTGTTGTCGGATTGCGCTGACTGGCCTGATAGGCCCGACTCCCCGGTCTGGCCTGCGTGATCGGCGAGAGCCTGGATCGACGAGCCCAGCCAACCGGTCCGGGAAAGCTCGGTGGCGAGGTTCTCGCGCAGCTCGTCGAGTCCCTCGAAGCCGAGTTTGCGCACGGTGCGCACCACGGTGGCGTCGCTGGTACGGGACGCTTCGGCGAGCTTGAGTGCGGAGAGGTGTCCGACGCTGTGCGGGTTGCCCGCCATGAACTCGGCGACGCGGACCTCGGCGGGGGTCAGGGCACTTCGGTGGGTGGCGATACGGTCATCCAATTCCATGTCGTGTATGCTACCATATCTACCGCCAACGTAATGTTCGCTACATCGCGCTCCCGTTCGTCAGCGAGTGGCCCGGCGAGTGGCCCGGCGAGTGGCCCGGCCGGAACATAGACGGAGAGGTCACTTCTGGACCAAAAATGTGACCTCTCCGTCTATGTCGTCGTCCATGTCGCCGTCTGTGTACGCATCGATACCACCGTCCGGGCCGCCAGCCGAGCCTCCTCCCACGCACGTGCCCCCGCGCATGCCGCTCCGGCCCACGTGCCTCCCGCGCTAACAGCCTGTCACATCAAGGCAACTGAGGGCTGCCTACATTACTTAGAGTATGCAGAATGCCCACCTCTCCTCCTGCCTCCGCGCCGGCTCAGAAACCGGCCCCCGCAGCGACGGCGAAGTTCTCCGCAGCCGTTTCCTCGGCATCCGCTGGCCCCTGCTACTCCAGGCCCCCGAGCGTCCCCGCGTCGCCGCCCCGATCGACTCCGACGACGAGACGTCCCCGGCCCGCTTCACCGGTCGCGTCATCTTCGGCGCGAAGAAGTTCACCATCCCCGGCGGCCTGGTACTCACCGGAGTGACGCAGCTCAGCCTCCCGAAGGACATCCGGTCCGGCTGGTCCATCGCCGTCGGCATCATCAACGTTCTCTTCGGTGTTCTCCTGGGATTCCTGGCCATCTTCAACCCGGTCCAGAACGTCTGGACCCTGGCATGGGTCGCCGGGATCTACATGATCATCCTCGGCATCTACGCCCTCGTCCTCGCCTTCCAGGTCCGCAAGTCGACGAAGGACTAACTGACAGCTGACTGTAAGTTGTGTCTGCTATGGAACAGGCCTACGATCATCCGTCATGATCTCCCGCCCTGGGGACGTGTCTGACGCGTCCTACTTCGTTCCCGGCCCGCACCTCGGCCGGCATCTTCGCGACTCCTTGGGGAAGATGCTGCTGTTGCGCGGCGCCCTCGGCATCATCGCAGGCCTCCTGCTGCTGTTCTTCCCGGTCGACACTGCCGTCGTCATCGGCATCATGGTCGGCGTCTGGCTGCTCGTCGACGGGCTGGCCATGTGCGGACTGGGGTTCAACCAGCGCTCCCACGGCGCATCGTGCGGCTGGACCGTGTTCGGCGGTCTCGTCACCGCCCTCACCGGCGTGGCGGTCCTGATCTTCCCGGTGAGCTTCGCCGTCGTCGGTGGCATGGCCGTGCTGTGGATCACCGCCATCGGCCTGATCGTCACCGGAGTGGCCCGACTACTCTCCCGGGCCAATGGCTGGGCGCTGTCGACCGGTGTCCTCAACCTGATCTTCGGCATCATCATCGCCGTGATGTGCCTGACCGACCCCTCGGGCAGCCTGGTCGCTCTGGCCTGGGTCATCGGCCTGTACGCCGTACTGTTCGGGGTGCTGGCGATCGTGTCCGGCATCCGGATGCGACGCAACAGCTAGCACCTCACGTCACCCACCCCGACGGTGCTGTCCCACCGTTGATGCGGAGTATCGTCGGGGGTATGAGTACCGCTTTTCCTGATTCTTCCGCTTCCCCTCGCGTCCCCCTCTCCCTCATCGACTTCGCCACCGTCCACGAGGGCGAGACCTCCCGCGACGCCTTCCTCCGGTCGGTGGAGATGGCACAGCTCGCCGAGACCCTGGGATACTCCCGGATCTGGTACTCCGAGCACCACAACATGAAGTCGATCGCCTCCAGCGCCCCGTCGGTACTGATCTCCCACATCGCCGCGAAAACCGACACGATCCGGCTTGGAGCCGGCGGAGTGATGCTGCCCAACCACGCCCCGCTGGTCATCGCCGAGCAATACGGCACGCTCGCCGAACTCTACCCGGACCGGATCGACCTGGGCCTGGGACGCGCCCCCGGCACCGACCAACGGACCGTGCTCGCACTGCGCCGTGATCCACGGTCGGCGGAGTCCTTCCCGGACGATGTCAGGGAACTCCGGGGTTTCCTGTCCGAGCGCTCCCGCGTCGCCGGCGTGACCGCCGTGCCCGGCACCGGTACCAATGTGCCGCTGTACATCCTGGGATCCTCCCTTTTCGGCGCGCAGCTCGCCGCCACACTGGGGGTGCCGTACTCCTTCGCCTCGCACTTCGCACCGGACGCCCTGACCCAGGCGGTCACCGCCTACCGGGAGAACTACCAGCCCTCCCCGGAGCACCCGGAACCGTACGTCATCGCCGCGGTGAACGTCACCGCCGCCGACTCCGAGGCGGAAGCAACCGCCCAGCACGAGCAGAACCTGCGGCAGCGGGTGAAGACCATGGCCCTGCGCGGGCGCAGCGTGACCGAGGAGGAGCTGGATATGGTCATGTCCTCGCCGGCGGCCGAGCAGATCCTGTCGATGATGCGCTACACCGCCGTCGGCACCGGCTCTCAGGTCAGCGACTACCTGTCCCGGTTCGCCGAGCATGCCCAGGCCGACGAACTGATGGTTGCCATCCAGTCCCCGAGCACCGCTGGTGCATTGCGCGCCATGGAGATCACCGCGGAGTCGTGGGGGCTGTAGCGGCTGCAGAGGGCTGGATTTCTTGTAGCGAAACGGCGTTACCGCACTACAAAGTCCCTGAATCACCCCCCAAAATACCCCCGTATGACCTTCGGGTGAGCGTTCCCGCAGGCACCCCCCCGGGGCACATCTCCTCGCATTACCCAGCAGTTAAGGTAGGTCCCCCTACCTTCATCTTCACCTCACCTGCAGCTCATCAACCTGACCTGTTCTTAGGCTGCGCTTTCCTGCCTCGACCATCTTCGATAGGCTGCACCGAGATGAGTTTTTGCTCAGCTTGACAGAGCGGTTGGGCGGGCGAGGTTTCTGACGTGACCTCCTCTCACCGGCCGCTAACGATGATGAAAGGGAACCTGCTTCAATGCGTAGCACCATCCTCCGTGGCCCCGTGAGCCGTGCACTGGCCGTCACCATGACCGCCGCCCTGTCCCTCGGCGCTCTCGCTGCCTGCTCGGACGACGACGACAGCAGCAACGGTTCGTCCGACGGCGACACCCGTACCGTCACCGACGCCCGCGGCGAGGTCGAGATCCCCGCCGACCCGGAGCGCGTTGCCGCCTTCGACAACCGCATCTTCCGGGTCCTGGCGGACTGGGACATCGACCTGGTCTCCGCACCGCTCACCCTGATCCCCGACGAGATCTCCAAGTACCACGAGGACGAGGACATCCGCGACACCGGTTCGCACCGCGAGCCGAACCTCGAGGAGCTCGTCGCCGCCGAGCCCGACCTGATCATCACCGGTTACCGCTACTCGTCCCAGTACGACGAGATGGAGAAGTTGCTGCCGGACACCCCGATCATCGACCTGAGCTTCGGCCAGGACTCCGAGGGCGAGAGCAACCAGCCGCTGGAGGAGACCCTCAAGGAGATCACCACCCTGATCGGTGAGATCTTCGAGAAGGAAGATGAGGCCGAAGACCTGATCGAGGACTTCGACGAGGCCAAGGACCGCGCTGCCGCCGCCTACAACTCGGATGAGACCGTCATGGGTCTGCTGACCTCCGGTGGCGACATCAACTACTCCGCACCGTCCACCGGCCGCTCCGTCGGTCCGGTCTTCGACATGCTGGACCTGACCCCGGCCTACGACGCCGACGGCTCCTCCAACCACCAGGGCGACGATGTCTCCGTGGAGGCCATCGCTGACTCCAACCCGGACTGGATCATCGTCATGGACCGTGACGCCGCCGTCAGCGCCGACGAGCCCGAGTACCACTCCGCCCAGGAGCTGATCGCTGACTCCGAGGCTCTGTCGAACGTCACCGCGGTGCAGGAGGACAACATCATCCTGTTCCCGAACAACTTCTACGTCACCGAGGACATCGAGGCCTACACCGAGATCTTGAACACCATCGCCGACGCCTTCGAGGACGCCGCGAAGTAATCCTCCCCACGTGAGACCCACCCGCGCGACTCAGCCCGGGACCAGTACGAGACACAGGCCTTGACCTGCGAAACGTCCGGTCCCGGGCGTTGTCGCGCGAAAAGCGCAGACAGGACACCCATGACCTCCGCACCACCCGTGCCCCAGGAGAAGGGATCCCCACCCCTGGCTCCGCCACCGAACCCCTCCTGGTGGCGCACGACCTGGCCGATCCTCATCGGCATCCTCATCACCATCGGCCTCATCATCGCCTCCCTCTTCATCGGTGTCTACGACATCACCGGTGCCGAGGACGGGTGGCGGATGTTCGGGATCACCCGTATCCCCCGCACCATCGCCCTGGCGCTCGCCGGTGCGGCGATGGCCATGTGTGGTCTGGTCATGCAGCTACTGACGCAGAACAAGTTCGTCGAACCCACCACCACCGGCACCACCGAGTGGGCCGGTCTGGGACTGATCCTGACCATGGTGATGATCCCCGGTGCCAGTCTGTTCACCCGCATGGTCGGTGCGATCATCTTCGCCCTGGCCGGAACAATCGTCTTCTTCCTGTTCCTGCAGCGGGTCACACTGAAGTCTTCGCTGATCGTGCCGATCGTCGGCATCATGCTCGGTGCGGTCGTCGGGTCTGTCTCGACCTACGTCGCACTGCAGACCGAGATGCTGCAGCAGCTGGGCATCTGGTTCGCCGGTAGCTTCACCGGCATCGTACGGGGACGCTATGAACTCCTGTTCATCGTCCTGGTCGTGCTGATAATCATATTCATCGTCGCCGACCGGTTCACCGTCGCCGGCCTGGGCAAGGACATCGCCACGAACGTCGGCCTGAACTACCGCCAGGTCCTGTTCGTCGGCATCATGATGATCGCCGTGGTCACCGGAGTGGTCACCGTGGTGGTCGGCAACCTGCCGTTCCTGGGACTGATCGTGCCGAACATCGTCTCGATGTTCCGCGGCGACAACCTGCGCTCGAACCTGCCCTGGGTGGCGATGCTGGGCATGTGGATCCTGATCATCTGCGACATCATCGCCCGTACCGTGATCATGCCCTTCGAGGTCCCGGTGTCACTGATCCTCGGCATCCTCGGCGCGATCGTCTTCGTCATGCTGTTGGTGAGGAGCCGCCGCTATGCGCGATAAGAAGTCAGTACTGAAAGATACCTCGGCTCCAGGAACCGCAACCGGTGCCGATGCCGAAGCGTCCGACATCCGCTCACAGAAGCGGCACTCCGGGCCCTTCGCCCAGCCCCGTCAGCGGACCAAGTACATCATCCTGGTCATCGCTCTGGTCATTGTCGCCGTGGGCTTCACCATCGCCCACATGAGCTACGGTAACCCGATGCCCTTCGGCTCGTCCGGCTACTGGACGATCGCCGAGATGCGGATGAATGCGATCATCACGATGCTCATCGTGGCGTTCTGCCAGGCCTTCGCCACGGTGTCCTTCCACACCGCCACGAACAACCGCATCATCACCCCGTCGATCATGGGGTTCGAATCCCTGTACGTCGCCGTGCAGACCGCGGTGATCTTCTTCCTCGGCACCGCGGGTCTGGCCGCCTTCACCGGCACCACCCAGTTCCTGCTGCAGTCGGCCCTGATGGTCCTGTTCGCCGTCGCCCTGTTCACCTGGCTACTCAGCGGAAAACTGGGCAATATCCACGTGATGCTGCTGGTGGGTATCGTCATCGGCGGTGGTCTCGGTTCACTGTCGACCTTCATGCAGCGTCTGTTGGAACCCAATGAGTTCGACGTGCTCACCGCCCGCACCTTCGGCAACGTGAGCAACGCCAACACCGACAACTTCCCGATCGTGATCCCGGTCGTCGCGGTGGTCTGCACCATCCTGTACCTGCGTTCCCGCCGGATGAACGTCGTCGCCCTGGGTCGCGACACCGCCAACAACCTGGGTGTCAATCACAAGCGGGAACTGATGATCCTGCTGCTGCTGATCTCGATCCTCATGGCGATGACCACGTCCATGGTCGGCCCGATGACCTTCCTCGGCTTCCTGGTGGCCACACTGGCCTACCAGCTGACCGACACCTACGACCACCGGCTGATCCTGCCGGTCGCCGTTCTGATCGGTTATATCGTGCTGATCGGCTCGTACTTCATCATGCGCAACTTCTTCTACGCCGAAGGTGCGGTGACCATCATCATCGAACTCGTCGGCGGCACCGTCTTCCTGTTCTTCATCCTGCGAAAGGGACGCCTGTGATCACCGTAGAGAACCTCACCAAGTTCTACAGCGCCGAGACCACCATCGGCCCGGTCAACCTCGAGATCCCGACCGGCGGAGTGACTGCCCTGGTCGGCCCCAACGGCGCCGGCAAGTCCACCATCCTGACCATGATCGGACGGCTCCAGAAGCCGGATGCCGGCAGCATCACCGTCGGCGGGATGGACATCCTGGGCAAGAAGTCCGGCGAGGTGGCCAAGCACCTGTCGATCCTGCGCCAGGAGAACCACTTCGTCACCCGGCTGACCGTGCGCCAGCTCGTCGGTTTCGGACGCTACCCCTACTCGCACGGAAGGTTGAACGTCGAGGACGAGAAGTACATCTCCGAGGCCATCGACTTCCTCAACCTGAAGCAGTTCGAGAACCGCTACCTCGACCAGCTCTCCGGCGGCCAGCGCCAGCGCGCCTACGTGGCGATGGTGCTCGCCCAGAACACCGAGTACGTCCTGCTGGACGAACCGCTGAACAACCTGGACATGAAACACTCCGTCCAGATGATGAAGCAGCTACGCCGGGCCGCCGACGAACTGAACCGTACGGTGATCATCGTGCTGCACGACATCAATTTCGCCGCACGCTACGCCGACCACATCTGCGCGATGAACGACGGCCAGGTGACCGTGTTCGGCACCCCGGAGGAGGTTATCCAGGACGAGGTCCTGACCAGGATCTTCGGCACCGACGTTGAGGTCCTCGACACCCCGGCCGGGCGCATCGCGAACTACTTCTAGAACGCGATTGTCAGGACGCGACTCTCAGGACGCGACCTTCAGGAGGCCATCTTCAGCCCCACGACCCCGCCGATGATCATCCCCAGGAAGATGATCTTGGCGAGGTTCAGTGTCTCGTCCCCCGTTGCCGCGGCATAGGCCACCGTCGTCACCGCGCCGACCGCCACCCACACCGCATAGGCGGTGCCGGTGGGGAGATCGCGCATCGCCCACCAGAGCCCAGCCATGCTGATGGTGAGCCCACCGACGAAGACGGCGATGGGCAGGGGGCGGGTCAGTCCGTCGATGCGGCCGAGTGCCGTCGCCCAGACGGCCTCGAACAGGCCGGAGATGATGAGAATGGTCCAGGCCATGGGGAATACTCCACGGTATCGGGGTCGATGATCTTCGATAGTCGTGGCCGTCCTTGCGTTTCCCCTGGTTACGGCTCCCTCGCCCAGGTGTGTGGCCGAGCCTAGCACGCGGTGACGCACACGCAGGAAACCACAGGTAAGGGTGCCGCAACAACACCGCAGGAGTCGAGGGTAGGTTGGTGGCATGGCTTCAGAGGACATCACCGGCGAGAACTTCCGGACCGCGTTCCGCCGTCACCCCACCGGGGTCGCGCTGATCACCGCGAATGTGGACGGGACGGATGTCGGGATCACGGTCTCCAGCATCGCCTCGCTGGCGGTTGATCCCCCGGCAGTGTCCTTCTCACTGACCAAGGCAGACGGCAGCGCCGGGGCGATCCTGCGGGCGTCGTCCTACCTGATCCACTTCCTCAACGAGCAGCAGGCGGATGTCGCCTACCAGTTCTCCCGCTCCGCCGGGACCCGGTTCAGCGACGAACAGCGCTGGTCACGGGCGGACAGCGGGGAACCGCTGTTGCCGGACGCCCTGGCGGTGATGCGCGCCCATACCCTGGACACCTTGCGGGTCGGGGCGTCCACCCTGGTCGCCGCCGAGGTCACCGCGGTGACCCGTGGGGCCGACGGCCACAGCGACGCCCCCGCCGCCGCGGACATGGTCGGCCACGCTCCCCTGATGTTCCGCAGCCACCAGTTCTACCGCTTCCCCACCGAGCAGCCCCCGCTGTGATCCCCCTGGTCAACACCGCTACACGTCGGCGTTGCCGGCCTCCCACTCGTCCCACGGGATGTTCCAGTCACCGAGGCCGTCGTTCACCGTCTGAGCCGGACCACCGGTGCCCTTGACCTCGACGATGTCACCGCGTTTGAGGTTCTCGTAGACCCACCGGGCGTCCTCCACCGAGAGGTTCAGGCAGCCGTGCGACGTGTTGGTGTTGCCCTGTGCCCACACCGACCACGGTGCGGCGTGGAAGTAGATGCCGGAGTACGACATCTGCGTGGCGTACTGCACGTCGGTGACGTATCCGCCGGCGTCAAGGGCCAGGCCGTAGGTGGTGGAGTCCATGGTCATCGCATCGAGCTGGTCGCCGATCTGGAAGATACCCTCCGGAGTCTCGAAACCAGGCATACCCATCGACGTGGGCATGGTCTTGACCGTCTCACCGTTGCGCGTCACGGTGACGGTCTTGGTGGCATCGTCGGCCACCGCGCGGACATCGTCGCCGATGGTGAAGGACGAACTGCGGTCGACCTGGCCGTACATTCCGCCGAGATCCGTGCCGACCAGGTCGGCGTCGACGGTGACCTCGGTGCCGGGGGCCCAGTACTCCTCCGGACGCCAGCGGACCTCCTGGGCGCTGATCCAGTAGAAGGCACCCTCCACCTGGGGCTCGGTGGTCACGGTGATGGCGTCCTGCACGGCCTGACGGTCCTGCGGGACCGCGTCGAAGCGCATGGCGATGGACTGGCCCACACCGACCGTGGACTCGGGCAGCGGCGACAGTGCACCGTTGGTCACGGCTGCCGGGCTGAAGGTGGTGAAGGACGTCGACAGGGACTCGTCGCCGCCGGTGGCCTCGAGGCTGTAGGTGGTGGAGTAGTCCAGCTTGCCGTCTGAGGTCCACTCGGTCTCGTCGTCGTTGAACGAGCCCTCGACCTCGGTGCCCATGCCGTCGGTGAGCGAGACGGAGTCGATGCCTTCACTGTCCTGGACGATGATCGGCTCATCGACCTTCACGTCGGTGTCATCGTCCTCGACGTTGGCGGTCAGCTCGACAGAGTCGTCGGCATCGCTGTCACTGTCCTCGGCCTGCGCGGCGGACGTGGTGTCGGTGTCTGTGTCATTGTTCCCGTCGATGGTGCAGGCGGAGGTGGCAAGTAGTGCGGCGGCACCCGTGGCCGCAACGATGGAACGCAGGATTCGGCCGCGGCCGAAACGGGAAAGCATGGTGTGTTCTGTCTCTTCTCCGACCAGTGCCGTCCGACAGCCTGCAGCAGCTTCCGGACGGTGTGGGTCGATCACTTCGTGGTGGATCTCTCACGGTTCATCTTAGGTGCGACTCCGCGATTCCGAGAAGCGAGAAAGCCGCGATCCGGGACATTGTGTCCTAATCGTTACCCACCAAGCGCTGCAGGTTTGCATCAGGTTTGCGTGGCCACGCCCGATAGTCTCCGCCTATGTCCGGCAGTATCCGTCACCGCTCCCCCTCCGACTCTCCCCCTCCGTCACTCCCACTCCCGCCGCCCGCTCCCGCCCTCCCGCTCTCCCGCTCTCCCGCTCCGGAACCCTCCACCTGCTCCGGACCGACTCCGGAAGGACACAGCCACATCCACACAACACATATAAGCACAGAAACATATCCCTACCTGGGAATTTGCGCTGCAATCATCGTGCGGTCTATAGTTTTCCTCGTTGCCAACAAGGCCTCGCCGGGCCGGATGTCAACACTGCGTCATTAGCTCAATTGGCAGAGCAGCTGACTCTTAATCAGCGGGTTCGGGGTTCGAGTCCCTGATGACGCACCACAGAAGACCCCAGCCGGGACGACACCGTCACCCGACTGGGGTCCATTCGTATCCCTCACCCCCCGGTTGTGGTCGGATAGCCCACACTGGCCGATAAACCTCCCCACCGTCCCGCCCGAGCACAGACAATGGAGGTCACCAAACCCACCAGGAGGGAAATCACCGTGAACGCCATGAACATCAAGGACTCGGTCATCGTCGTCACCGGCGGAGGCGCCGGCATCGGCCGTGAGGTCACCCGTCAGCTGCTGGACCAGGGCGCCACCGTCCACGTCCTCGACCTGAACATCTCCGGACTCGCCTCGGTCGGCGCCCAGCCCGACCAGCTCGTCCCCCACCAGATCAACATCGCCGACCGCGAGGCCGTCACCGCCGTCGCCGCCGAGATCACCGCCGCCGGCCCGGTCGACGGCCTGGTCAACGTCGCCGGCATCATCCAGGAGTTCATCGACATCAACGACGTGGACTACGACGCCATCGAACGGGTCTTCAACGTGAACTTCTGGGGCACGGTGAACACCACCAAGGCATTCCTGCCGGCACTGCTGGAGCGTCCCAAGGCCGCCGTGGTCAATGTCTCCTCCATGGGCGGGCTCGTCCCGGTGCCCGGGCAGAGCGCCTACGGTGCGTCGAAGGCCGCGGTGAAACTGTTCACCGAGGGGCTGCAGGCCGAACTGCTCAAGAGCTCCGTGTCAGTGAGCATCGTCTTCCCCGGCGGGGTGGCCACCGACATCACCGCCAACTCCGGGGTGTCGACACCCTCCGGAAAGACCGCGGAGGAGGCCGCCGCCGAGGCCGAGGCCGCAGCGTCCAGGCTCACCACCCCGCAGGACGCCGCGGCGGCCATCGTCAGCGCCATCAAGACCGGTAAGCCACGGGTGCGCATCGGTAAGGACGCCGTGGCGATGGACACCCTGGGCCGACTGCTGCCGACGAAATCCATCACCCTGATGGCCAAGCTCATGGCGAAACTGCAGGCCTCCTAGGACTGCGCGCCAACAAACTGCGCGGCAACGCAACGATCCCCGTCGGCAAGGAACTCAGGTCGCAGCGGGCCTGCGCGACCGCTACCGAGCCGACAGTAGCCCGGTGATCGGTCCGAGGATCCAGTTGACCACGGCCATGATGATCGCGCCCCAGAACGCCGCCATGAAGCTGTCCACCATCAGGCCCAGGCCGATCGCCTGCGACAGGGTGCCGGCCAGCAGGAATACCAGGGCATTGATCACCAGGGCGAACAGCCCCAGCGTGAGGATCGACAGCGGCAGTCCCAGGATGTGCAGCACGGGACGCACGGTCATGTTCAGCAGCAGGATCACCGCCGCACTGCCGAGGAACACCCACAGGCGGTCGTTGGAGCCGTCGCCGATGAGGGGCTCGACCGGCGCACTGACCGTCACGCCGGAGACGAAGTAGACCACGACCCACAGTGCGGCGGCGGTGGCCGCGGCACGGACCAGGAAATTCCAGATGAAGCTCATAGTTGCATCAGGTTACCAACGCTGAGTGTGAGAACCCTGGGGGTTGGGTGCGAGTTGCTCTGAACGTCAGGACGCCGCCCCGCGTCTCCTGCCCCGGCGCCTCCCCCACCAGGCGATCATGGTCGGCAGGTAGCCACCGATGACCAGCATCGCCAGCGTCCGCATCACCTGCACCACCGTGACCACGGGTTCCGACCCTGCTTCGTGAGCGAAGGCCAGCACCGCGTAGATCCCGCCGGGCACCGTCGCCAGGTAGGCGTCCAACAGGGCGATGTCGGTGAACCTGGTGATCAACAACGCCGCCACGATCGCCCCGGCGATCATGGCCACCACCGCCGCGAGGATCAGCGGCAGGCTGCCCCGGAACTGGCGTAGAGCCGTCTTGGTCAACGTGCCACCGGCCTGCACCCCGATCACCGCATAGGCGGCGACCAACACAAGCCCCTGCGGGACCAGCCACTGCTCCGGGATACCGAGGACAACGCCCAGCCATGTCACCAGCATCGACACCAGCAGGTACGGTACCGGAAGGTTGACCCACCGGCGGGTGGCCCGCACGACCAGCCACACCAACGCCCACACCACCACAGCGCCCACCGCCGGCTGCCACTGCGGTGTCCACCAGGCGACGGTGTCGGTGACGGCCCCGGCGGCGGTCCCGGCGTCCCCGGCCTCCCCCGTCACATCCCCGGACGACCCTGACCCCATCGCAAACAGGTGCACGAACGCCGGCAAGGTCAGCACCACCAGCGACAGCCGCAGGTACTGCGTCAACACCACGAAGCGGACGTCCTCCTTCAGCTCGGTGGCCAGCACCGTCATCCCACTGGCCCCGCCGGCCAAGGTGGCGAGCAATGCGCTGACCGCACTCGCCGCCCCAGAACGCCACAGCAGCCATGCCGCCGCCCCGCACAACGCCAAGGTCACCGTGAGGGCGATGGCCGTGGGCCCGAGGTAGCCGAGGATCGTCGGGCCGTCCAACTCCACCAGCGGCGCGACACACACCATCGCGATCACCACCTGGGCCGGCTGCATCACCTGCTTCGATGGTGTCGTCTGCCGGTCGGAGATGATCGCGTAGGCGCCGAAGACCACCAGGAAGGCGAAGATCCAGGCGGCGGGAACCCCCAGGTGGTCGCACACTGCGCCGACTGCCACAGCAATGCCGAACACCCCGGCCACCACCGCGATGCGTCGTGCATCGGGGGCGGACCGGGGTGTCGGTCGGCGGGAGCTGTTGCCGGACGTGGCGTGACCAGCCGGTTCGCTAGGAGCGGGCGTCGGCCAGGAGACGCTGGATCTCCTTTATCTGCTTCTTCTCGTTGCGCTTGCTGTTGACCGTCAGGGCCACGATCAGGCCGAGACCGGCCACGACACCGCCGATGGCCAGCTGCACCTTCGGGTTGCTGAGCACGTTGGAGACCTGCTTCTTTGCGTCCTCCGCGAGGTTCTTCGGCGCCGTGCGGACGCTCAGCTCGTCGAGAGTCTTGGCGAGCTGTTCACGGGTGCGCTCGATGTCGCTCTGGATGGCGTCGATATTGCGGGCCACTGAAGTCTCCTGCGTGATAAGTCGTTAAGGTTCTCTGGCATTGTACGTTCTCCGGGGACGGCGGTGCAGCGGAACCGCCGACAAGGCCGCGTTGAGTCCGTCCCCCAACGTACACTCGGGCACCATGAGCAACGAAAGCAACGAATCGTCCAAAGTCATTCTCGAGGTCGGCGACACCGCCCCGGAGTTCACCCTCACCGACGACAAAGGCCAGGACGTCAGCCTCTCCGACTTCCGCGGACGCAAGGTCATCGTCTACTTCTACCCGCGGGCCAACACCCCGGGCTGCACCAAGGAGGCCTGCGACTTCCGCGACTCCCTGGCCGAGCTCAACGAGGCCGGGATCGACGTGCTGGGAATCTCGCCGGACAAGGTCGACAAGCTGGCGAAGTTCCGTGACGACCAAGAGCTGACCTTCCCGCTGCTGTCGGACGAGTCGAAGGAGGTCATGACCGCCTACGGGGCCTTCGGCGAGAAGAAGAACTACGGCAAGATCGTGCAGGGGGTCATCCGGTCGACGTTCCTCGTCGACGAGGAGGGCAAGATTGCGTTGGCCAAGTACAACGTGAAGGCCACCGGGCACGTCGCCCGCATCGCCAAGGACGTTCTGTAGGCGGCCCGACCAGTCAAGGGGAGGTGCGACAGTCCAGGGACTGGTCACTCAGGGTGCGGGATATCGGGGTTCGGAAGCATGCCGGTGAGAGCAGCGTCCTCACTCTGGTTACCCGGTAGCTCAAGGGCCCTCCGGTATTCGGCATTGGCTTCATCCACACGACCCAGCTCCTCGAGGGTGACCGCCCGGGCGATGTGGAACGGGCGGAACCGCTGGAGAAGCTCTGCATCATCACCGTCGCCGACCAGGGCGTCCAGCGCCGCCAACCCCCGCTCCGGGCCCAGCGCCCTCCCCGTGGCGACCGCCGCGGCGAGCCTGACCACCGGGCCGGACTCGTAGCGCTCCAGCATCCGGTAGAGCACGGCGATCTGCTCCCAGTCCGTCTCCTCGAAGGTCGGGGCCTCCGCATGGACTGCCGCGATCGCCGCCTGGATCGCATAGGTCCCGGCCCCTTCTGTACCGGCGGCGGTCTCCGCCAGTCCGAGGCCCTCAGAGATCAGCGCAGTGTCCCACCGGGAACGGTCCTGATCCTTCAGCGGAACCGGCCTGCCCTGGTCATCCACCCGCGTACTGCGGCGGGCCTGGCTCAGCACCAGCAGTGCCAGCAGACCGTTGACCTCCGCCGAACACTCCCGCCGACCTTCCAGCAGGCCATGGACCAGCCGGGCCAGCCGCACCGCCTCATCAGTCAGGTCCTCCCGGACATGCGGCTCCCCGGTCCGACGCGCAGATCCGTCGGTGAACAGCAGGTAGATCACCCGCAGCACCACGGCAAGCCGTTCGGGCAGATACTCCGGCCCCGGGACGGTGAACCGGATGCCCAATGTGTTGATCCGCTTCTTCGCCCGGACGATGCGCTGCTGCATCGTGGGCACCGGGACAAGAAGGAGATGGGCGACGTCCTCGGTGGACAGGCCACCGACGAACCGGAGCGTCATCGCCACCCGGTCCCGCGGTCGCAGCGCCGGGTGGGCACAGGCGAAAACCAGGGCGAGTTCGTCGTCTGTGACTGCGGCACCGGTGGTCACGACGGTGTCCGGTGCAGCGCCTTGGACGGCATCCGGTGAACCGCCGCCCTGCTCGATGCCCTGCTCGATGTGCAGCTCAGCGAGTTTCCTGGCCAGGTTGGCGTCCCGACGGATGATGTCCAGGGCCTTGCGTTTGGCCGTGGTGGTCAGCCACGCCTCCGGGGAATCCGGCACACCGGAGTCCGGCCAGGTGCGCAGCGCCTGGGCGAAGGCGTCCTGGAGACTGTCCTCGGCGAGGTCGAGGTCCCCGAACCGGCGGATGAGCGTGGCGAGCAGCCGGGCGCGGCCGTCCTGCCCGATCCCGTCCAGTGCGGCGACCGTCCGGCCGGAGGACATCAGTACGGTGCGAGCGGACGGATCTCGACGTGCCCGCCGGCAGCGGAACCGGGGCTCTTCTTCGCCCAGTCGATGGCCTCGTCGATGCCGGGAACGTCGATGATGTAGCCACCCCCGACGAACTCGTTGACCTCGGCGAACGGCCCCGAGGTCACGACGTGCTCCCCCGAGCCGTCGGTGCCGACCTTCACGCCGTCCTCCTGGTCCTCTAGGGCGAAGGAGTGGACGACCACCCCGGCGGCCTGGATCTCCTGGTCGAAGGCGAAGAACTCCTCGGGGGCCGGTCCGCCGTCCTCGCCGCAGGCGGGGTCGGTGTGGTGGCCCATCAACAGCAGTGCGTACTTCATGGTCTTGCTCCTAATCTTCTGACGCCTTGTGGCGTCCCGTGACGTTGCCGGCCGTGGGGGCCGGCGCCGGACCATGGTTGCCCGACACCATCATGACGATCAGCGCACCCGGATGTCGACACTCCCGCTGAAAGAATGCTTCTTCTGGCTGATGTCCTTCCAGTCACCGCGCAGAATCACCGTGTACGTCCCCGGCGCGACATCGGCGGTGTTCCAGGAGACGACGGTGGTGGTCTCGGTGAGGTTCTTGTGGAAGGTCAGCAGGGTCTCCCAGGACGAATCATGGGCGACGAGCTCACCGTCCTTCTCGATGCGCAGGTAGCCCTCCTCCAACCGCAGGTTGTTGTTCGGGTTCGCGCCGGCGAATTTCACGGTCACCCGCTGCCCGGCCGAAACCTCCCGGCCGGGTTCCACGGACAGCACGTCACCGAACTTCTTCCCCAGCGGTGCGGTGTCTACGAAATGGGCCGCCGCCGGACTGTCCGGGATCACCCCGGTCAGGTCACCCGCCGGTTCACCGGTCTCCACCGCCCCACCGGAGGCGAGCGCACCCGCCAGACCGTCGAAGACCTGCTGGACGGCCGGTAGCGTCAGGCGTCCGAACGCGGTCGCGCCCCCCTCGTACTCCTGACGCTCATACTCCTCCGGCGTGGTGATGTAGTGGCCGTAACCGCAGCTGTATCCCTGCACCACCACATTGGTCTCCGGCACGTCCATCGCCGCGGCGATCGTCTGCCGGATCCGCAGCCCCGAGGTCGTCGTCGGCTCGAACCCGAGGTGTGCAATGACCAACCCACCGATCCGCCACACCCCGAAGAGGTGGCGCTGCTGGATCAGCCCGTCGATGTAGCCCATCGGCAGCAGCATGTCCTTCGGCGCGTGCACCCGCCGCACGTCCTCCGGGATGGGGGCGAGGTTGTTGAGTTGGCGCACCCACGGCGAGCCGCCGCGCTCGGCCTCGTTGAGTCCGATGTCGATGTCCAGTCCGCCGCCGTCCTCCTGGCTGGACGCCGCGAACGCCGCGCCGAGCACGGCCCGGCCGGTGCGTCCCGCCTTCCCGTCGGGAGCCCACTTCCCGGCCACCTGGACGCGGTGCATGTCGACCCATCGGGAGCGTCCGGCGACGCCGGTGCGTCCTGCGGTGTCGACCACGGTGCCCGCATCGCGGGACGCCCCGGCGGCCTGGCGGGCGCCGAGGATCTCCACCGACTTCGCCTGGCCGGCCATGCCCGGGCCGCCGGGGCCGGACTCCGGTTCCAGGCCCATGTTCGGGGTGATGTCCCCGGGCGCGCCCTGGGAGAAGGCGGCGACGAACGGGGCGGCGGCGAGGTTCGCGTGGTCGACCCCGGCGGCGACCTCGGTGGACCAGGCGGCGTAGCCCTTGTTGTCGCCGGAGATGTGCTTGATCTCGTGGCTGAAGCTGGTGGGGTGCACCGAGTACCAGTTGATCAGGCCGACCGGGGTGCCGCCGCGGGTGACGTGCAGGGTCATGGCGGTGCGGTCGATCCCGTCGGGGTTCTCCGCGCGGTCGGCGGCCGGGTTGCGGTCGAAGGCACCGTGGGAGCGGTTCGCGCCGACGCCGTCGACCTCGCTGGTCACCAGTGTCAGGTCGGACGGCGCGATGTCGTCGTGGGCGCGCTGGATCGAGCGCACAATGCCGGTGACCTGGGCTTCGAAGGTGACCGGCCGGAAGCCGAGGGAGACGAGGTCGACCATGGCGTGGCCCGAGCGTCCACCGGGGCCGACGTGGGTGTGGGTGGCGCTGATGACGAGGTTGTTGGTGGTGTAGGTGTCGCCGTAGGACGCCCGGAGTCGGCGGACGACCTCGAGGAACACCGACTGGAACATCAGTGGGGTGTCAACGGTGACGTGGACCAGGCGGGAGCCACCGGACTGGAAGATGAAGGCGCGGGAGTAGAGCCGCTGGCGGATGCCGACGGTGGTCTGCTCCTGGACCGCGTAGCCGTCCATGCCGGCGCCGAGGGGTTCGCCGGTGGAGTCGGCGATGCCGCGTCCGACGAGCATCTCGCCTGAGCCCCCGCCACTGTCGCCGCCGGTACCGTCGCCCGTGGCGGTGCCGGCCCAGGCGCTACCGGACTGCGTGGCTGAGCTGGACCACAGGACCGTGCCACCGGCGGCGAGGCCGGCGACCCCGGCCAGTCCGAGGAACCGGCGCCGGGTGACCGGTGGCACCCGATCTGCCGAGCCTGCCCGGTCTGCCGGTCCCTGGTTGGCCGATGCCCTCGCCGATGTCTGATCCGGTGGTGCCTGCTCTGCCATGGGGTCTCCTGTGTCAACGTCGGTTATGTTTTCTCATTGAAAGCTACCGGTGTGACTCAGATTACGTTGGCGTAATGAATGATCTGGCTCAGAAACGCCTCTTCAGAAGCGCTCGGTGTGGAACTCGGTGTAGCCGCAGATCTGACAGTGACGCTTCTGGGTGACGTCGAAGGCGACCGGATGCTCCGGGTGACTACCCCACACGTCGGCCTCCTGGTGCACCTCCCAGTCGCCCCACAGATGCTCGTGGGGACTCAGTTCCCCGGCCCGACCACCCTGCCGCAGCGCTCGCCTGGCACGTCGAGACGCCCAGAACGCACCTGCCCCACCGGCCGCCAGGCCGACGATCAGGCCCACGAGAAGGAAGATCAGTTCGGACATACCGTAGATTCTTCCACCATTTCCTCCGGGGCGACCCGCCCTCCCCCTGCGGTAAACACCCGCCCCATTATGCGTCATTGTCGCTACGCGTACCCGGATCGGTCATCTCACGTGTAGTCGGCCGACCGATTCGGGTACGCGTAGCGACACCGGCACCGGTTGATCGTGCGCCCGGGGGGACTTGAACCCCCACGTCCGTAGACACCAGGACCTAAACCTGGCGCGTCTGCCAATTCCGCCACGGGCGCGTACACCCCGCTCGTGGGTGCGAGAGACATCGTAGCGGATTCGAACCTGTCGACCACCAGGGGTACCCTTGAGACCGTGCCCGATGATGTCACCGGCGACACCGGTACCGCCCAGAAAGCCCACCCCAAGAAGGCCAACCCGTTCTCCACGCGCGTCCGGGTCATCCAACTGACGTTCCTGACGCTCGCCGTCCTGGCGACGATCGGCCTGGCCTGGTGGCAGTGGGATCGGTGGAGCAGCGGCGGCGGATCCTTCCAGAACCTCGGCTATGCCATGCAGTGGCCCGCCTTCGGAATCTTCTTCATCGTCGCCTACCGCAAGTACATGCAGTACGAGCGCGAGCGTGCCCTCGGCGAGGAAGCCCCCGCCGTCACCAAGGCCAGCGCCGAGGACTCCCCGCGGGAGATCCCGCAGGACGTCCTGGACCAGCTGGGCACCCGCCGTCACGGCAATGACTCCCCCGCCGGCACCACCAGTGCCACCGGAGGCTCAGGCGCCAACGCAGGCACCAACCACGCCTTCGTCGACGACCGGCGCCGCGCCGCGCGCCGGGCCCGGGAGGCGAACAACACAGACACTGCCGACAACGCAGACAGAACAGGAACTACGGACCCCCGATGAGCAACACCCCTGCAGCACCCGTCTCCGACGACCGCGCCCGCCGAGTGAAAGGTGCACTGACCCGCTACTCGGTCCTGGCCTACATCACCGGCCTGTTCCTGCTGTTCCTGTGCGTGGAGATGGTCCTGAAGTACCTGATCTTCCCGGCGATGGACTGGGACGAGCCCGGCTGGTTCTCCGCGGTGGCGATCATCCACGGATACATCTTCATCGTCTACTGCGTGACCTGCCTGGACCTCGGCGTCAAGGCCCGCTGGGAGCCGACCAAGTGGGTCACCACCATCCTCGCCGGTGTCATCCCGGTACTGTCCTTCGTGCTGGAGAAGCGTCGCCGCGACGAGGTCATCGAGACCTTCGGCCTGCAGAACTCCACGAGGTAACCACCTAAGGCAGGTCGGGAGGGGCGTGGCCCGCTGCCTCGAGAAGCCGGTAGATCACGTCGCCGAGACCCCGGAGGTGTCCGGCGATCTCGCGACCTTCGGCGGTGAGTCCGTACACCGGCCGGCCACTGTCGTCGAGCTCCCTGGTCGCCACCCCGTCGGCGACCAGCGCGGAGAGCGTCTGCGAGAGCATCCTCTCACTCGATCCCCCGATGCGTCGGTGGAGCTCGCCGAACCTGGTGAGCCCGTCGCCCAGGGCGATCAGCACCATCGGCCCCCACTTGCCGGTGATGTGACGGAGCACCTCCCGGGAGGGGCATCGGGGTTCGAAGATGTCGAGCTGCGGTTGCACTGTGGGCCGTCCTTTCGTCGGTGTCGGGGTTTCTTCGGTGTCTGACGATCATCATGACCGGAATGGTTGACATCCTACGCCATTGGACTTACTTTAGGTAAGTACTTACTAAAAGTAAGGGCGGTGCGCAGCAGGGCGCACCGCGGAACACACCACAGAAAAGGACCAGATCATGACCATCGCCTTCACCGGAGCCACCGGACAGTTCGGAGCACACGTCGCCGAGGCACTACTCGCCCGCACCGACGCCAGCAACCTCGTCGCCCTCGCCCGCGACCCGCAGAAGGCCGCCGACCTCGCCGAGAAGGGCATCGAGGTCCGCGCCTTCGACTACGACCAGCCCGACACCCTCGCCGACGCCCTCGCCGGCGTCGACCGTCTGCTGCTGATCTCCGGCAACGCCATCGGCCAGCGCGTCCCCCAGCACAAGGCCGTCATCGACGCCGCCGAGGCCGCCGGGGTCGGCTTCCTGGCCTACACCAGCTTCCTGCACACCGACACCGCCGAGATCATCGCCGTCGCCCCGGAGCACCAGGAGACCGAGAAGCTGCTGGCGGACACCAGCGACAGCCTCGGGGTCGCCCTGCTGCGCAACGGCTGGTACACCGAGAACTACAAGGACACCGTCACCCAGGCCGTCGCCACCGGCACCCTGCTCTCCAGCGCCGGCGACGGCCGGGTCAGCACCGCCACCCGCGCCGACCTCGCAGCGGCCGCCGCCACCGTACTCACCGCGGAGCACCCGGCCCCGGGCACCTACGAGCTCGCCGGCGACTCCTCCTTCACACTGGGTGAGCTCGCTGCCGCGATCACCGAGGTCTCCGGCACCCGGGTGGAACTGAGCGAGGTCACCGGCGAGCAGCACGCCGCAATCCTCACCGAGGCCGGCCTTCCGGAGGGCCTGGTGGGCTTCCTGGTCAGCACCGATGCCGCCATCGCCGCCGGCGAGCTGGAGGACCCGGCACCGGGTACACTCTCCGAGCTGATCGGTCGGCCCACCACTCCCCTGGCCGACTCCCTCGCCGACTGGCTGAAGTAGGACCGGCTGAAACAGCCCGGCCCTAGTTCGCCGGAGAGGTCTCCACCCGGGCCCGACGCACCGCCTTGGCGTCCATCCCATTGGCCACCCCGGTGTCCACCGACCAGTTCGCCGGGGCGTCCGGCCACTGGTGCCCCAGGCACCCCAGCACCGCCACCGCCGCCGCCTTCGAGGTCACCGGCAGGGTCGACAGATCCGGGAGGAATCCCGGATTGTGGTTGGTGGGGATGTCGATGTCGAGGCGTCCGGCCTGGTCCGCGCGGCGCCACTGGGCCCGCGGGGTGATCCCCACCGTCCAGAACAGGTACGGCGCACCGAATGCCCGCGGGATCACCGAGAAATCCTCCGAGGCCGTCCACGGTTCCATGTCGAGTGAGTCCTCGCCGAAGAAGTCGTCGAAATGCGGACGCACCAGGGAGAAGACGTTCTCGTCGTTGTCGGTGGCGTCCAGGCGGCCGAGGAACTTGAAGTCCGGCTCGCGTTCGCAGCCGGCCGCGGCCGCCTCGGACCGGACGATGCGTTTGATCGCGTCCAACGCCCGGGCCCGCATCGGCTCCTCGTAGAACCGGCAGCTCAACGCCAGACGGGCGGTGTCCGGGATGACGTTGTTGGCCTTTCCGGCCTCCACCGACGCCACGGTGACCACCGCGAACTTGCCCGGCGGCAGCTCACGGGACACCACCGTCTGCAGTTTCATCACCACCGAGGCCGCCAACACCACAGGGTCGACCGCCCGGTGCGGCATGGAGGCGTGCGCACCGCGTCCGAACAGGGTGATCTCCAGGGTCGTCGAGCTGGTCAGCACCGGCCCCGGCGCGCTGAGCACCTGGCCGGCCGGGCCGGGGACCACGTGCTGGCCCAGGCAGACATCCGGCCGCGGGATGATCGACCGCAGCCCGTCGGTGACCATGCCGTGGGCACCGATGGAGGACTCCTCGGCGGGCTGGAACAGGAAGACCACCGTGCCCTGCCACTTGTCGCGGGTGCTGTCGATGATCGACAGGGCCCCGAAGGCGCTGGAGGTGTGCGCATCATGTCCGCAGGCGTGCATGGTGGGCACGCGCTGGCCGGTGGAGTCCAGCTGGGAGTGGGTGGAGGCGTAATTCACGCCAGTGTTCTCGGCGACGGGCAGCCCGTCGAAGTCGGCACGGAACAGGACGGTGGGGCCCTTCCCGTTGCGCAGGACGGCGGTGATGCCGTGTCCGCCGATGCCGGTGGTGACTTCCCAGTCCGGGAAACGACGCAGTTCCAGGCCGATCCTGATCGCCGTCCACTCCTCCGCCCCGGAGAGCTCCGGGTGCTGGTGGAGGTCCTTGTAGAGGCCGGTCACCCACTCCTGATCGAATACCGAGTCGGCGACGATGTCGGCGGGCGGGGCGGTCAGGGGCACGGGTGTCACTGATCCTTTCAACGGAGTTCGGACGCATGTAGGTACATGGTGGGACAAGTCAGTGTCCACTACTCTACGTCGCTGTCAGGTCATATGCCCTGATGAACCCACCATGCAACCAGTTGCGACCTACCGTCTACCCGCTTCTCAGCCGCGCAGCGCCTCCAGCAGCGGCACCAGTTGGGCCAGTGCCCGGCCACGGTGGGACAGTTCATCCTTGCGCTGTGGGGTCAGTTCCGCCGAGGACTTTCCCGGCTCCTCGTCCGGGGTGAACAGCGGGTCGTAGCCGAAGCCGTTCTCCCCCTGCGCCGCGCGCAGCAGTTCGCCGGACCAGGTGCCGCGCACCGTGGTCTCGGTCCGTGATGCCTTCGGGTCGTCACCGAACGCCGCACCGAGGCGTCCGGCCAGCTCCGCCGGCACCGCCAGCGCGCAGGCGGAGACGAACGCCGCCCCACGCCGCTCATCCGGAATATCGGAGGTCTGCGCCAACAGCAGCCGGTTGTTCGCCTCATCGTCACCGTGGCCCCCCGACCAACGCGCCGACAGCACCCCGGGCATGCCGTTGAGTGCGTCGACACAGATGCCGGAGTCGTCGGCGACGGTCGGCAGCCCGGCATAGCGCACTCCGTCACGGGCCTTGATAAGCGCATTGTCCTCGAAGGTCGCGCCGGTCTCCGGGGTCTCCGGGTACTCCTCGACATCGCGCAGGCTGAGCAGCTCGATGCCCTCGACACCCGCGGCGTCCAGCACACGGTTCAGCTCCGCGAGCTTCTTGGCGTTACGCGAGGCCACCAGGACCTTCAGCGTCGGTGCGTCCCCGCTGGCGTCTCCGCCGGTGACCGCGGTACTCACAGCGACACCGTCTCGCCCAGCTCCACGGCCAGGGCCTTCTTCTGCAGGGCGACCAGGTCGTTCAGGCCGCCCTCGGCCAGGTCCAGCATGGTGTTCAGCTCAGCACGGCTGAACTCGGCCTCCTCGCCGGTGCCCTGGATCTCCACGAACTTGCCCGCCTCGGTCATCACCACGTTCATGTCGACCTCGGCGCGGCTGTCCTCCTCGTACGGCAGGTCCAGGCAGGCGGCACCGTCGATGATGCCGACGCTCACGGCGGCGACCGGGGGAAGCAACGGCTGGCCGGGCACCACGCCGCGGGCCTTGAGCACCGCCAGGGCATCCGCCAGGGCCACGTAGGCGCCGGTGATCGAGGCGGTGCGGGTGCCGCCGTCGGCCTGCAGCACATCGCAGTCGATGTTCACCGTGTTCTCCCCCAGGCCGCGCAGGTCCACGGCGGCGCGCAGCGAGCGCCCGACCAGGCGGGAGATCTCGTGGGTGCGGCCCTTGACCTTGCCGCGCATCGCCTCGCGCGGCATGCGCTCGGCGGTGGCCGAGGGCAGCATGGCGTACTCGGCGGTCAGCCAGCCTTCACCGGAGTCCCGCTTGAACCGCGGCACCCCCTCGGACACGCTCGCGGTGCACATCACGCGGGTGTTGCCGAACTCGACGAGCACGGAGCCGGCCGGGTTGCTGGTGAAGCCGCGGGTGATGCGGACGTCGCGGAGCTGGTCGACGGCGCGGCCGTCGGCACGGAACAAGGGATCAGAAGCAGTCATGGGACCACAGCCTACCGCCCCGCCCGGACAGCAATCAGACGGAGGCCACCGGGACCACCATGTCGGGCCGGGCCAGCTCGACCGGGCCGTCGAAGAACCGACGTGCCCCACGCAGCGCACCCTCGGCGTCCCCCCATGGCGGGATGTGCGTGATGACCAGACGTCCCACCCCTGCCGCGGCGGCCGCCTGCCCGGCCTCCTCACCGGAGAGGTGCATCTGCGGTGGGTTGTTTCCGTCGTCGCGCTCCCCCCAGGTCGCCTCACACAGCAGGACGTCCGCCCCGGTGGCCAGTGCGGCCAGGTGCCCGGTCGCCGCGGTGTCACCGGAGTACACCAGCGAAGTACCGTCGGCTGCCTCCACCCGGATCATGTAGGACTCGGTGGGGTGCACCGCCGGTGCGGCGTACAGCCGGGTCTCGCCGATGCGGTGCTCCGGGTAGACGGTGCCTCGGGACTCATCGGAGAAGGCGACCGGGACGGCCTCGGCGTCCGGTGCCTGCCAGGTGCCGATATCCAGGATGTCGGAGTAGTCATCGACCAGGTCGGGATGGTCGGCACCGGCACGCCCCAGGTGCACCGCCGAGATCGACGGCCCCAGCAGGATGTGGCGATGCCGGGCCGGGGAGGTCGGGTGAAAACGCTGCCAGACCACCAGCGACCCGAAGTCTGAGCAGTGGTCGGGGTGCAGGTGGGAGAAGATGACGTCGACCTCACCGGGCTCGCCGAGTGCCTCGAGCCGGGCGAGGACCCCCGCCCCGACGTCCATGAGGATCTGGCGACCGTCCGCCATACGCAACAGGTAGCCGGAGGCTGCGTTGTCGGGCGCGGCGAGACTGCCGGAGCATCCCAGAATGGTCATGTCCATGCTTGCCATTATCTCACGTTCTCCCTCAGGGTCGGGTTACCCTCCAGCATGGATTTCATCACTGCTGGTGAGGTGGTGTGATCAGGTCATCATGTCGGGGATCTGAGCGACACCGGCCACCGAGGGCCCGAGGAAGCGGGTCGCCAGGTTGGCGAAACGCTGCGGGTCGCCGGTCGACTCGAAGCTGCGCAGGACGTCACGGCCGTCCCGGTCAGCGCCGGGTTCGCCGGAGTTGACGGAGTTGACGGGTTCAGCCAGCAGGTCGCGCTCCGAGAGGGTCCGGTAGACCATCTTCGCGGTCTCCTCCGCCGAGGAGACCAGGGTGACGTCGTCCCCCATCACCAGCTGGATCACCCCGGTGAGCAGTGGATAGTGGGTGCAGCCGAGCACGACGGTGTCCACCCCGGCGTCCTTCAACGGCTCCAGGTAGTTCTCCGCCAACCCCAGCAGCTGACGGCCGGAGGTGATGCCGCGTTCGACGAAGGGGACGAACTGCGGGCAGGCCTGGGCGAACACCTCGACATCGGGGCTGGCGTTGAAGAGGTCCTGGTAGGCCTGGGAGGTGATCGTGGCATGGGTGCCGATGACCCCGACCTTGCCGTTGCGGGTGACGGCGACGGCACGGCGCACCGCCGGCAGGATGACCTCCACCACCGGGATGGGGTAGCGCTCGCGGGCATCGCGGATGAAGGCTGCGGAGGCGGAGTTGCAGGCCACGACGATCATCTTGCAGCCCCGCTCGACCAGTTCATCGGCGATGGTCGTCGCCAGCTGACGGACCACGGCCAGTGGCTTGTCACCGTAGGGGGCGTTGGCGGTGTCGCCGATGTAGATGGTGGATTCGCCGGGCAGCTGGTCGATGATCGACCGGGCCACGGTGAGTCCGCCGACACCGGAGTCGAAGATGCCGATCGGAGAGTTCGCGTCGCTCATGTACGACAAGCCTAGTCCGTGCGCTCAGCTTCTCGTCTTGGCCCGTTCCTTCTGCACGGTGCGACCCGACCCCCAGGCGGCGAGACCACCGCCGACCGCGCCGAACAGGTGGCCCTGCCAGCTCACCCCGGGCTGGTTGGGGAAGATACCCCAGAACAGCCCGGCGTAGACGATGATGACCACCACGCCGAGCAGGATCTCCAGGATGCGACGGGTGAACAGGCCCCGGATCGCCAGGAACACCGCCCACCCGTAGATCAGGCTGGACGCACCGACGTGCACCGTGTTCTCCCCGCCGAAGGCGAACACCCCGGCACCGGCGACCAGCATCGTCATCGTCGTCGACGCCCACACCGCCTTCTGCCCGGACAGTGCCACCAGGAACAGCAGCACCGCCACCGCCGGGGTGTTGGCGATGAGGTGCCCGAAGTCCACGTGGATGAACGGGGCGGGCAGGATGCCCCAGATCCGGGAGAGGTCCTGTGGGTGGATGCCCAGGCTGGTCAGCCGGTAGCCGGACAGGGCGTTGACGATCTGGACGATCCAGATCATCGCCAGGAAGACCAGTGTGGTGATCAGTGCCTGGCTGACCCGGCCGCGATCCTTGAACCGGGAGACCTCCTTGCCCGTGGAGCTGTCGGCCCCCGTGGGACCGGAAGATGATCTGGTGGTCATGGTGTGCCTCCGGTGATGATGTCGGCCCAGGCGGGGATGCCGAAGGCGCTGTCGGCGTTGAGGACAGCCCGCGCGACCGCGCGTTCAGCGCAGGTGGCCGCTGCCGCGCTGAGCACGGCGAGTTCCATCTGGTCGACGGTGTCGGACGCGTTGTCGGACCCTGTGTTGTCGGACGCCGCGGCGGACTGTCCGGTACGGACACCGGACGGCGCGAGAGCGAAGACGGTGTCCCCGTCCATCGGCAGGTGCGCCGGACGTATCGCACGCGACAGACCGTCGTGCACGGCCATGGCCAGGCGTTCGGCCTGTGCCTTGGTCACCGGAGCGTCGGTGGCGACGACCCCGATGGTTGTATTGAGCGATTCCGGCGCACCGGACGGGAACTTCATCCCGGCCATCCCGCGCTCCAGGAACGCCGCCAGGCCTTCTTCGGTCGCTTCAGGAAGTGTCCCGCCTGTGCCGTCCCCACCCAGGTCAGCGGGGTGTTCCTGCGCCACCTCAGCGGACCAGAGTGTGCCGTCGGAGGGGTCGGCGATCGAGCCGACCGGGTTGACCACCAGGCCCACGGCCACGGTCCGCCCGGCCCCGGGCAGGCTGCCCGGTTCACCGGCGATCACCGAACTGGCCTCGCCGAATCCGCCCTTGACCGCCCCGGCGACCGCGGCGTGACCGGCGCCGACATTACCGAGCGCGGCGGCAGCGTCCTGCGCACTGTCCGTCGTACTGTCCGTCGCATTATCCAGCGCGGCGTCCAGCGCGGCGCGTCCGGTCTCCGCGGTGGGACGCGAGGACGCCTCCCCCACCGGCAGGTCGAAGATCACCGCCGCCGGGACGATCGGCACGATCGGGCCCGGCACCCCCTCGCCGAACACCGGGAACCCGATGCCGCGGGCCTCCAGGCCCGCCATCACACCACCGGCGGCGTCCAACCCGAAGGCTGAGCCACCGCACAATGCAACGGCATGCACCGACTCCATCGAATTCGACGGCTTCAACAGGTCGGTCTCGCGGGTCCCTGGGCCACCGCCGCGCACATCCACCGCGCTGACCGCACCGTCCGGGCAGGCCACCACGGTGACCCCGGAACTGTCCACCTCGGCATGGCCGAGGAAGATCCCGGTGACGTCCGCCAGGCCGTTGACCGGACCCGGCTCACTCGTCGGGAACATCGAGCTCCCCCATCAAGACAGTCAGCAGGCTGTCCTGGTGGTACCCCAGCCACTCAAGGTAGTTCTCCGCCGCGGCGACTTCCCGGGACTCCGGGTCGAGGTCGGCCCGGAACCGTTCCAGCTCGGCGTTGTGGAACGTCCGGATGTCGGCCAGGGCACCCAACCACGGGCGCACCTCACGTTCGGTCAAACTGACGTGCACCGAACCGTCCGGCCCGAGCTTGTCGCCGACCACGCGCAGGTTCAACAGCTTGGCCTTGATGATGTCGGTCTCGTTGAACTGACGCGACACCCCCGACTCGCCCTCGACCTCCTCGTCACCGTCACGGAAGAAGGACGGCAGCAACGCCGCCAGGGACGGGTCATCGGGAGCGTCGGTGTGTCCCGACGGCAGGCCGGTCATCTCCGCCAACTCGTCCTTCGGTGCAGAGCGTGCCCGTCCGATCAGCCGCTCGCCCACGGTCGCGGCACTGTCGCCGAGCATCTCGCGCTCCATCGGCTCCAGCTCCGTGAGAAAACGGATCCCCCGGACCAGACTCTTCTTCTTCACCCACGGTTTCATGTCGCTGCTCCTGACCTATCCCTCGCTGCGCTGCATCGTCGCCCACAGGCCGGCGGTCTGCAGCTTCTTGACGTCGCCCTCGACCTTGTCGCGTTCCCCGGAACTGACCACGGCCTTACCGTCGTTGTGGACCTGCAGCATCAGCTCAGTGGCCTTCTTACGGGAGTACCCCAGCACCGTCTGGAAGACGTAGGTCACGTAGCTCATCAGGTTCACCGGATCATCCCAGCAGATACACAACCACGGCAGATTCGCCTCTGCGGCGGTATCCGGGAGCTGCTCTTCCACGGGGAGTACCGCGGGAGCGGCAGGAGAGGCAGGCGCTGCTGGTGAAGTCATGGACCCCAGCGTACCGGCACTCACCGTGCTGCCGCACCGTCGCTACTGGCCCCCGACACAGCCGGACCCACTAGACTGACTCAGGTGACTGACGAGACCCGCCCCTCCACCGCGCTGCTCACCGACATGTACGAGCTGACGATGCTGCAGGCCGCACTGCGCGACGGCACCGCCGAGCGTGAGTGCTCCTTCGAGGTATTCACCCGCAGACTGCCCAATGAACGCCGTTACGGTGTCGTCGCCGGCACCGCCCGGGTCCTCGACGCCGTGCGGGACTTCCGCTTCTCCGAGGCCCAGCTCGCCGAACTCGACGAGCTGAACTTCCTCGACGAGACCACCCGCGACTACCTGGCGAACTTCCGCTTCAGCGGGCAGATCGACGGCTACCGGGAGGGTGAGCTCTACTTCCCGGACTCCCCGGTCCTCACCGTGCGTGGCACCTTCGCCGAGACGGTGATCCTGGAGACCGTCATCCTGTCGATCCTCAACCACGACTCGGCGGTGGCCTCCGCCGCGGCCCGCATGGTCGTCGCCGCGGCCGGGCGTCCGATCATCGAGATGGGCTCGCGCCGCACCCACGAGCAGTCCGCCGTCGCCGCCGCCCGGGCGGCCTACCTCGCCGGATTCCACTCCACCTCCAACCTGGAGGCCGCCGCACGCTTCGGCGTCCCCGCCGGCGGCACCAGCGCCCACGCCTGGACCCTGCTGCACGTCGACGAGGACGGCCAGGCGGACGAGAAGGCCGCGTTCAAATCCCAGATCGACGCCCAGGGCCCCGGCACCACACTGCTGGTCGACACCTACGACATCACCACCGGTGTGGCCAATGCCGTCGAGGTCGCCGGCACCGCCCTCGGCGCGGTGCGCATCGACTCCGGTGACCTGGGTGTGCACGCCCGGCAGGTCCGTGCCCAGCTCGACGGTCTGGGTGCCTTCGACACCAAGATCGTGGTCTCCTCCGACCTCGACGAGTTCGCCATCGCCGCGCTGCGCAGTGAACCGGTCGACACCTACGGGGCCGGCACCTCGGTGGTCACCGGCTCCGGGGCCCCGACCGCCGGACTGGTCTACAAGCTCACCTCCGTCAACGGTCACCCGGTGGCCAAGCGCAGCAGCCACAAGGCCAGCCACGGTGGTGCCAAGCGCGCCCTTCGTGCCTGCCGTGCGACCGGCACCGCCGTCGAGGAAGTCGTCTTCCCCTTCGACGAGCAGGCCCCCGACCTGGGCCTGCTGCAGGCCACCGACCTCACCGTGCCACTGATGCGTGACGGCGAGATCGTCGACGACCTGCCGACCCTGACCCAGTCCCGCGACCACCTCGCCGCCCAGCTGGTCACCCTGCCGTGGGAGGGCCTGGCCCTGTCCCGCGACGAGCCCGCACTGACCGTGCGTTTCGTGAACCTGTGACCGGCGGCTCCCCTGTGTCTGCCGATGTGTCTGCCGACCCGCTGGACCTGCTCGACCACACCGTCGACGCCCTCGGCGGCACCCGGCGCGACGGGCAACGCGACATGGCGACGGCCGTGGCGTCCTCCATCGAGACGCAGAAGCATCTCGCGGTCCAGGCCGGCACCGGCACCGGCAAGTCCCTGGCCTACCTGGTGCCGGCGCTGCGTCATGCGGTGACCACCGGCAACCGGGTGGTGGTGTCGACCGCTACCCTGGCCCTGCAACGCCAGCTCGTCGACCGGGACCTGCCGCGGGTGACCGGGGCGGTGGCGTCCTCGCTGGGCCGGGAGCCCGGCTTCGCGATCATGAAGGGTCGCAATAACTACCTGTGCCTCAACCGCGTCGGCGGCACCGGCACGCTCGGCAGCGACGCTGGTGACGATGGTGAGGACGCATCGGACGCCCTGCTCGACAGCGCCGAGCTCACCGCCACCGGCGCCCAGGTCGCCCGGTTGCACGACTGGGCTCAGGAGACCGAGGACGGCGACCGTGACTCCCTGCCCAAGGGGGTCAGCGACCGGGCGTGGCGCCAGGTCAGCGTGACCAGCCGGGAGTGTGTCGGGGCGTCCCGCTGCCCCTTCGGCGACCAGTGCTTCGCCGAGGCCGCCCGGGAGCGTGCCGCCGAGTCGGACCTGGTGGTGACCAACCATGCGCTACTGGCGATCAACGCCCTGGCCGACCAGCCCGTCCTGCCGGAGCATGACGTGGTCATCATTGACGAGGCCCACGAACTGGAGTCCCGGATCACCTCGGTGGCCACCGAGGAGCTCTCCGGGGCGGCCGTGGCGATCCTCGCCCGACGCTGCGAGAAGGTCGGGCCGGACGACTGCGCCACCGAACTCCTCGCTGCCGGTGACGAATGGACGGCCGCGATCGAAGCATCCGTCACCGCCGGTACCGCCCCGGAAGGACGCTGGACGCACGTGCCCGCGGCCCTCGACGAGCCGCTGCACGCCCTGCGCGACGCACTGTGGAAGACGCGCACGCGACTGTCCGGCAGTACCTCGATGACCGGCGGGTCGCAGAGTGACCCGGAGAAGTCCGCCGAGGTCCACTCCTGTGTCTCCGCCTGTGAGGAGATGCACGATGCCGTGGTGCGGATCCTCGACGCCTCGCCGGCGGAGGGGGACGCCGGTGCGTCCGGTGCGTCCGACCTCTCCGAGGACACGGCGACCGCCGAGTCCCTGCTCGGCGAGGACGTCGTCTGGCTGGCCGGCGACCACTCCCGACGCTCGGTGTACGTCGCCCCCCTGAGCGTCGCCGACCTGCTGCGCCAACGCCTGTTCACCTCCGCCACCGTCGTGCTGACCTCGGCGACCCTGGCGCTGGGCGGACGGTTCACCGCAATGCTCGCCAGCTGGGGCGTGGCCGCCTCAGCCTGCCGCACCCTGGACGTCGGCACCCCCTTCGACGCCGCCACGCACGGCATCCTCTACACCGCCCGCCACCTGCCCCCACCCGGACGCGAGGGCACCTCACCGGACACCATCGACGAACTCGCCCAACTGGTCTCCGCCGCCGGAGGACGCACCCTCGGCCTGTTCTCCTCCCGCCGCGCCGCGGAGAACGCCGCCGCCGAACTGCGCACCCTGGTGCCCTACGAGATCCTCTGCCAGGGCGACGACTCCCTCGGCGCACTCATCGACCGCTTCCGCGACGAACCCGAGACCTGTCTCTTCGGCACGCTGAGCCTGTGGCAGGGGGTGGACGTCCCCGGCCCGTCACTGTCCCTGGTGGTCATCGACCGGATCCCCTTTCCCCGGCCGGACGACCCGCTGTCGCAGGCCCGCAAGGAAGCCGCCGACTCCGCCGGGCGCAGCGGTTTCATGGAGGTTGCCGCCACCCACGCCGCGCTGTTGATGGCGCAGGGTGCCGGACGTCTGCTGCGTTCGGTCGACGACCGCGGGGTGGTCGCCGTACTCGACCAACGGCTGGTCACCAAGCGTTACGGATCCTTCCTGCGCGCCTCGATGCCGCAGTTCTGGCCGACGGTGACCGGGGACACCGCACGGGGGGCGTTGCGGCGCCTCCGTACGTCCTGAGTACGTCCTGACGGGTAGGCTGGCATGCGAAAGTACGCGACGACCCGCGAACGCATGGAGGACCCATACATGCCCGTCCCTAGTGACCGCCCGGACATCCAGATCCCTGACGTCGGACTCTACGAGTACCTGTACGGCGGACTGTCCCCCGCGGACGAGGACCGGGTCGCCGTCGTCGACCTCGCCGGGGGCAACGAGACATCTTTCGCCACCCTGCGCAGCCACGTCGACTCCGCCGCCGGCTGGCTGTCACGACACGGTGTGGCCAAAAACGACGTGGTGGCGCTGCACTGCCCGAACTCCGTCGAGTTCATCGTCGCCGCCCACGCCGTCTGGCGACTCGGGGCCATCCTCGCACCCGTCCCCCTGCTGGCCACCCCGTCGACCGTCGCGGAGCAGATCCGGGAGTCCCGGGCCGGCACCCTGCTGACCCTCGCCGGGCTGGGTGACGGCGGTGAAGAGGCCGTGGAGCTGGCCGGGTTGGGCACCGACCGGCTGGTGCAGCTCGACACCTCGCGGGGTCTGAACCAGATGCTCGCCGAGCGCAACAACCCGCCGACGGTCGACTTCGACCCGGCCACCCAGGTCGCCGCCCTGCCGTTCTCCTCCGGCACCACCGGACTGCCCAAGGGCGTGCAGCTGACCCATCGCAACCTGGTGGCCAACATGGCACAGGTCGAGGACGCCGGCGTGGTCTCCCGCGACGACGTGGTCTTCGGTGTGCTGCCGTTCTTCCACATCTACGGGTTGACCGTGCTGGCGAACCTGCCGGTGCGGCTGCGTGCCCGGCTGGTGACCGCACCACGGTTCGAACTCAACACCTTCCTGCGCAGCCACCAGGCCCACGAAGTCACCTTCACCTTCATCGCCCCGCCGGTGGCGGTGGCTCTGGCCAAGCATCCGGCGGTCGACGAGTTCGACCTGTCCACGCTGCGTGGGCTGTTCTCCGGGGCGGCGACGTTGGACGCCGACCTCGCCGCACTGGTCACCGAGCGCCTCGGCGTGGAGGTCTACCAGGGTTACGGGCTGACCGAGACCAGCCCGGTGACCCACCTCAACCATGCCGGCACTCCCGGCAACCTCTCCCGCGGCTCGATCGGGCTGCCGGTGGCGAACACCGAACACAAGCTCGTGGACCCGGAGTCCGGCGAGGTCATCGATGTGCCGCCCACCCCCGGAGAGCTCAGCGCCCCCGGTGAACTGTGGGTGCGTGGGCCGCAGGTGATGGGTGGCTACCTGAACGCACCGGACGCCACCGCCGAGGTACTTCCCGGCGACGGTTGGCTGCGCACCGGGGACCTGGCCCGACAGGGCTCCCACGGCGAGGTGTACGTGGTGGACCGTCTCAAGGATTTGATCAAGTACAAGGGCTACCAGGTGCCACCGGCGGAGTTGGAGGCGTTGCTGCTGACCCACCCCGGTGTCGCTGATGCTGCAGTGGTCGGCTGGGTTGATGCCGACGGTGTGGAGGTTCCGAAGGCCTTCGTGGTGCGGCAGGGTGCCGGTGCTGATGATCGTGACGGTGCCGGTGCTCGTGCTGGTGACGCGGACAGTGCCGCCGAGGACATCGTGGCCTACGTCGCCGAACGGGTGGAGCCCTACAAGAAGATCCGGGCGGTCGAGTTCATCGACCAGATCCCGAAGTCCGCGACCGGCAAGATCCTGCGCCGGGACCTCCGCGCGTCCTGACATCCCTCCCCCATCCCCACAGCTCCATCGCTCCCCACAGCTTCTTGAACGTCACTCCTGCTCCCGGTTGGTCGAGACCCCCTCAAAAACCAGCCAGGAGTGCGAGTGAGAGCACGGGTGGAAGGCAGAGTGCCGAAGGTCAGTCGTCGGCGCGGGCGCCAACGGAGAGATCAGCCGGCGACCACAGTCCCGCTGACGGCGACCACAGTGACCGAGCCCGGGGCCACCTCTGTGTAGCCGGCGTCCTGCACCACTGCGGCGTACCCGGACGGCGCGTCATGCTGACGAACAGCCTCCGCCCGCGCGCGCAGCCCGGCGAAGAGCTCCCGCCGCACCTCACGGACCTCCAGCGGGAAACCGGCGGCCGACCACTCCAGCGCCGCGTCCGCGCCCATCTCCGCAGCCAGCAGCATCGAACCGTGGGCGACCTGCGCCGCTGCCTTGCCCACGGACATCCCCAACGAGGAATCCACGTAGATCACCGGGGTGCCGTAGGAGGTGTCGCTCGGCGTGCCGTGGGAACTGCCGCCCGAGCCGTCGCCTGAGTTGCCGTCCGGGCTGTCGTCCGAACCGTCAACCAGGTCGGTGCCCTCGATCTGCAGCCGGTTGATCAACGCCGGAGTCTGGCTCACCGGACACGGTGTGAAGGCACGCACCCGGGCACCGTCGACCTCGGCGGTGACCCCGGGCAGCGCCTGGACGTCCCGCCACTTCTTGTTGCGGGCCCGGCGGGCGATCTTGCGGATCCGGGCACCGTACCAGCTCATCAACGCGGCGGCGAAGGCACCGGTGGTCTCCCCGGTCTCCTCGCCGGCCCGCGGATCCAGGCACACCGCGACACAGGCAGTCGCCGCGGCCTCCAGGACAGCCCGACGTGCCGGCAGCGGATCGTGCGGGATCTCGAGCACCAACGGCATCACCTGGACGGTCAACGGGTCATCCGGGTCCTCGCCGTCCCGACCGTCGCGGTGACGGTCCAGGACCTCCCTCAGTCTGCGGTGGGCGACTCGGACCTTGTCGGCGTCGTCGGTTCCTGCCGGCACCCCACGGTCGAGCTCGGACATCAGTACTCGAGCGGGACACGCCGGTAGGTGCCGTCCTCGAGGTCGGCGGCGTCGATCTCGTCGCGGTCGATGCCGAGCATGAACAGCACCTCGTCCATGAAGGGGTGGTTCACCGCCGCATCAGCGACCTCCTTCAACGCCGGCTTGGCGTTGAAGGCGATGCCCAGGCCCGCGACCGACAGCATGGCGATGTCATTCGCACCGTCACCGACAGCCACGGTCTGGTGCAGGGCGATACCGTTGCGCCAGGCGAACTCCTTGAGGCTCTCGGCCTTGACGTCGCGGTCGATGACCTGGCCGATGACCCTGCCCGTGAGCTTGCCGTCGACGATCTCCAGGGTGTTGGCCCGGTAGAAGTCCAGCCCCAGGTCGCGGGCGAGCGGCTCCAGGACCTGGACGAAACCGCCGGAGACCGCACCGGTGCGGAAGCCCAGGCGCTTGAGGGTACGGATGGTGGTCCGTGCACCCGGGGTGAGTTCCACCATCGACGCCACCTCGTCGATGACAGAGGCGTCCAACCCGGCCAGAGCCTTGACCCGCTCGTGCAGGGATTCGGCGAAGTCCAGTTCACCACGCATCGCCCGCTCGGTCACCGCGGCGACCTCGGCCTCACGCCCGGCATGGGCGGCGAGCATCTCGATGACTTCCTGCTGGATCAGCGTGGAGTCGACATCGAAACAGATCAGACGGGGGGTGCGACGGGTCAGGCCGGCCCGCTGGATGGCGATGTCCACACCCGTTTCATGCGCCACTGTGGCAAGTGCCTGACGCAGCTCGGCGCTGCCGCCGGGGGTCGGGTCGGCGGCGGTGACCTTCAGCTCCAGTCCGGTGACCGGGTAGTCGGCGATACCACGGATGCGGTCGATGTTGGCACCGCTCTCCACCAGGGTGCGTCCGATGGCGGAGATGTGCTCGGCGGTGACCGGATCACCCAGGACGACGACGGCGTGGGTGGACCGGGCCCGGCTGGACTGGACCTCCTCGCTGACGTCCAGGATGACGGTCATGCCGCGGTCGGTGAGTTGTTCGCACAGCGACTGTCGCATGGCTTCGGTGTTGCCGGCGATGACACCGATGTAGGCGGCGAGGTTGAGGTTTCCCCGGAAGACGGCCTGCTCGACGTCAAGCAGTTGGACGTCGTGCTCGGCGAGGATGCGGAAGAAATCCGCGGAGACACCGGGGGCGTCGGGTCCGGTGACGGTGACGACCCCCGGGGTCAGTCCCGGTGCGAGGGTGACGGTCAGGTGGTGACTGGCGGCTTGGGTGTTGGCTTCGTTCTGCTTCTCCACACCTTTCATTGTCTCATGCCCCGAAATGCGGAACAGCCACACCCCGCGTAGTTGGGGTGTGGCTGTGGCCGGTGTCGCGAAGGACTAACCGGGGACTAGTCGTGGACTAGAAGTGACGTCCGACGTGCGACTCTTCACGCATGGTCTTGACCATGTGCGGGTAGTGCAGCTCGAAGGCGGGGCGCTCGGAGCGGATCCGCGGCATCGAGGTGAAGTTGTGGCGCGGCGGCGGGCAGCTGGTGGCCCACTCCAGGGAGTTGCCGTAGCCCCACGGGTCGTCGACGGTGACGATCTCACCGTAGCGCCAGGAGCGGAAGACGTTCCAGACGAACGGCAGGACGGACAGGCCGAGGATCAGCGCACCGACGGTGGAGATCTGGTTCATGACGGTGAAGCCGTCCTGGTCCAGGTAGTCGGCGTAGCGGCGCGGCATACCCATGTTGCCCAGCCAGTGCTGGATCAGGAAGGTCATGTGGAAGCCGATGAAGGTCAGCCAGAAGTGCCACTTACCGAGGCGGTCGTCGAGCATGCGTCCGGTCATCTTCGGGAACCAGAAGTACACGCCGGCGAAGGAGCCGAAGGCCACGGTGCCGTAGAGCACGTAGTGGAAGTGCGCGACCACGAAGTAGGTGTCCGAGATGTGGAAGTCCAGGGCCGGGGAGGCCAGCATGACACCGGTCAGACCACCGAAGAGGAAGGTGGCGAAGAAGCCGATGGCGAAGACCATGGGGGTCTCGAAGGTGATTCGACCCTTCCACATCGTTCCCAACCAGTTGAAGAACTTCATACCGGTCGGCACCGCGATGAGGAACGTCATGAAGCTGAAGAACGGCAGCAGGACGGCACCGGTGACGAACATGTGGTGGGCCCACACGGCCAGGGACAGCGCCGCGATCGACAGGGTGGCGAAGACCAGGCCGACGTAGCCGAAGACCGGCTTGCGGGAGAAGACCGGGAAGATCTCGGACATGATGCCGAAGAACGGCAGGGCCAGCACGTACACCTCGGGGTGGCCGAAGAACCAGAACAGGTGCTGCCACAGGATGGCACCGCCGTTGGCGGAGTCGTAGATGTGGCCGCCCAGGATGCGGTCGTAGAGGACACCCAGGCCGGCGGCGGCGAGCAGCGGGAAGATCAGCAGCGCCAGCAGCGAGGTGACCAAGATGCCCCAGGTGAAGATCGGCATGCGGAACATGGTCATGCCCGGTGCGCGGAGGCACAGGATGGTGGTCAGCATGTTGATGGCGGCGGCGATGGAGCCGACACCACCGACGGCGACACCGACGACCCACAGGTGTGAACCGACACCCGGTGAGTGGATGGCGTCAGCCAGCGGCATGTACATCGTCCAACCGAAGTCGGCCGCACCACCGGGGGTGAGGAAGCCGGTCAGCATGATGATGCCACCGAAGGTGGTCAGCCAGAAGCCGAAGGCGTTCAGACGCGGGAACGCCACATCGGGCGCACCGACCTGGAGCGGCATGATGTAGTTGGCGAAACCCCAGACAATCGGTGTTCCGAACAGCAGCAGCATCACGGTGCCGTGCATGGTGAACAGCTGGTTGAACTGCTCATTCGACAGGAACTGCAGTCCGGGGTGGAACAGCTCGACGCGGATCAGCAGGGCCATGAGGCCACCGATCGCGAAGAAGGTGAACGACATGATCAAGTACATGATGCCGAGCTGCTTGTGGTCGGTCGTGGTCAAGATATTCCACGCATGCCCACCCTTCGCAGACTTTCCACCGTGCGGAGCAGGCCGTTCGGGGGCGACAGCGTGGTCGTCCCTAGGCGCTACTGCGGTCATTCAATCCTCCTGACTACGCGGTGCCGATCGTCGGTTCGACACCCAATGAATGAGCTGCTCGGCGGGACCCTTGGCGGCGTCGGACACCACCTGTCACGCAGGACCCCGCGCAGACTGCCACCAATACTAATGCGTCGGCCCCGTCATTAATAGCCAGAGCCCCCACCCCGGCCCGTCTATCACGCAATCGGGGGTGGGAGAGCCGACCGTGCCCTGCACACCGGGTAGCCGTCTCCGCCGGTCACAGCGTCCCGCCCCTCGCCTCACTCACCCACGTGCCCCTCACCCCACCCACCGACATGCCCGGGCATCCACCCGGCGCCATGCCCCCATAAAACTGCTCAATGCCGGTCGCGCAACCGTTATGGACGCCGTGACAACGCATACCCCCGGGGTATATTCTTTCGGCTATGACACCTCCCCCAGAATGCCGCGCCCCTTTACCGCCGGATACCCCATCCCGTCTCGTGATCGTCGGCGGTGTCGCCGGGGGCATGAGTTGCGCCGCCCGTGCCCGACGCCTCAATGACAACGCCGAGATCATCGTGCTGGAACGCGGCGAGCACGTGTCCTTCGCCAACTGCGGTCTGCCGTACTACGTCGGCGGGGAGATCGAACACCGGGAAGCCCTTCTAGTGCAGACCCCGCAGCGACTGGAGGAATCGCTGAACCTGGATGTCCGCACGCACCATGACGTCACCGGCCTCGACCCCGAGTCCCGTACCGTCACGGTCGAGACGCCCGACGGAACAATCGAGATCAACTACGACGCCCTCGTCCTCTCCCCCGGGGCTACGGCAGCCACTCCCCCGCTCCCGGAGCTGGATTCCCCCCGCGTCCACACCCTGCGCACGGTGCCCGACGCCGTCACCCTCCGTGAGATCGCCGAGGACGCCCGCAGCGCCGTCGTGCTCGGCGCCGGATTCATCGGGGTCGAGACCGCCGAGGTGCTCGCCCACCGCGCCATCACCACCACCCTGGTGGAATACGGACCACAGGTTCTCCCCCCACTGGACAGCGAGCATGCGTGGCTGGTGTCCGGAGAACTACGACGGCTCGGGGTGGACGTGCGGACCGACACCGCCGCACTGCGGGTGCTCGCCGGTGAGGGCAGCGACACCGTCGAGCTCTCCGACGGCAGTTCGTTGGACGCTGACCTCATCGTGCTGGCGACCGGAGTGCGTCCCGACACCGGCGTGTTCGAGGCCGCAGGGGTCGCCTGTGAACGCGGTGCCATCGTCACCGACGAGCACGGCCGGACCTCACTGCCCCAGGTGTGGGCGGTCGGCGATGCGACGATCAGCACCGACCCGGTCACCGGGGCCCGCCGCCCAGTGGCCCTGGCCGGCCCGGCCAACCGAGCAGGACGCCAGGTTGCCGACGACATCATGCGCCCCGGAACCGCGCGGGCACTGCCGTCCCCCGCCGGCACCGCCATCGTTCGTGTCGGTGCGTTGACTGCAGCGATGACCGGTGCCAACCGTCGTGCGCTCATCGATGCCGGGATCGACGCCAGGACGCTGCACCTGCATCCGAACCAGCACGCGGGGTACTTCCCCGGGGCGGAACAGGTCCACCTCAGCCTGCACATCGACCCGGCAGACGGCCGGATCTTCGGCGCCCAGGCCGTGGGCGCCGACGGGGTGGACAAGCGGATCGACGTCCTGGCCACCGCCATCCGTGCCGGCCTGCATGTCGATGACCTCATCGACCTCGACCTGGCCTACGCCCCGCCGTACGGCCAGGCCAAGGACCCGGTCAATCTGGCCGGGATGCTCGGGGCGAACGTCCTCGACGGCACCGTGACACTCTGGTACGCCGATGACCTCGTTGACCCTGACGAGGTCCGTCAGAGCTCACTGGTGCTCGACGTCCGCACCGCCGATGAGATCGCCACCGGCATGGTGCCGGGCGCACTGCACATTCCGCACACCGAGCTGCGTGGGCGTCTCAACGAGGTGCGCGACGAGACGGCAGGACGCCCCGTGCGGGTGATGTGCGCCTCCGGCGTCCGTTCGGCCCTGGCCCACCGGATCCTTGCCCAGGCCGGATTCGATTCGGCGACACTGTCCGGCGGCATGCTGACCCTCCGCGCGACCCTCGGCGACAAGGCCGGGGAACTGTTGCAGGCCCCCGCAGACCCGACACCGGGAAACCGATACACCGCTTCCTCCCGAAAGGATGAACACCATGACGACCACTGACCAGGACGCCCAACGAAAGATCCTGAACCGGCTGCGTCGGGCCCGCGGGCAACTCGACGGACTCATCACTGCCGTGGAGGACGAGTCGTCCTGCCGCGATGTGGTGACCAGGCTGTCCACCGTGATCCACGCCCTGCACCGGGCTGGTTATGTCGTCGTGTCCACGGCGATGCAGGACTGCATGGCCGACCCGGAGTCGACCGCCGACCACGACGGGCTCACGACCGAGGAACTCGAGAAGCTCTTCCTCTCCCTGGCCTGAGCTCTCCCGTACTCCCCCCATCGTCCCCTGAAATCCCCCAACCTCCCGCCGTCCCCGCCCCGGTCCCCGGGGCATTCCATCCCACGTTTGAAGGAGAAACCATCATGTGCCGACCGATCACCTGCAAGAAATGCGGAAAAACCACCTGGGCCGGCTGCGGCATGCACGTCGACCAGGTCATGGCCGGCGTCCCGGAATCCGACCGCTGCGCCGGCCACCCTAAAGAGCCCTCCGAAGGAGGTTTCTTCGCCAGGATCCTCGGCCGGTAGCCACCTGCCACCGGACGAGACACCACCGCGGTGACTGGGACTAGAAGTCCCAGTCGTCGTCGGTGGTGTTCTCGGCTTTGCCGATGATGTAGGACGAACCGGATCCGGAGAAGAAGTCGTGGTTCTCGTCGCCGCCCGGGTTCAGTGACGACAGGATGGACGGCGACACCCGGGTCTCGTCGTCCGGGAACAGTCCCTCGTAGCCGAGGTTGTTCAGTGCCTTGTTGGCGTTGTAGCGCAGGAAGCGCTTGACGTCCTCGGTCCAGCCCAGGTCGTCGTAGATGTCCTCGGAGTACTGGCACTCATTGTCGTAGAGCTCGAAGACCAGCTCGAAGGTGTGGTCCTTGAGCTCCTGCCGGCGGGCTTCGGTCTCCTTCTCGAGGGACCGCTGGTACTTGTAGCCGATGTAGTAGCCGTGCACGGCCTCGTCCCGGATGATCAGTCGGATGACGTCGGCGGTGTTGGTCAGCTTCGCGTGCGAGGACCAGTACATCGGCAGGTAGAAGCCCGAGTAGAAGAGGAAGGACTCCAGCAGGGTGGAGGCGATCTTCTTCTTCAGGGGGTCATCGCCCCGGTAGAAGTTGAGGATGATGTCGGCCTTGTCCTGCAGGCTCTTGTTCTCCTCCGACCAGCGGAAGGCGTCGTTGATCTCCGGGGTGGACGCCAGAGTCATGAAGATCGAGGAGTAGGACTTGGCGTGCACCGACTCCATGAAGGCGATGTTGGTGTACACCGCCTCCTCGTGCGGGGTCAGCGAGTCCGGGATCAGGCTGGTGGCACCGACGGTGCCCTGGATGGTGTCCAGCATGGTCAGACCGGTGAACACCCGCATCGTCGCCTGCTTCTCGACATCGTTGAGCGTGCCCCAGCTCGGGATGTCGTTGGACAGCGGCACCTTCTCGGGCAGCCAGAAGTTACCGGTCAGCCGGTCCCAGACCTCCAGGTCCTTGTCATCGGGGATGGAGTTCCAGTTGATCGCGGTCACCGGCCCGCCCTCTGCGTGGTGGATGGGCGTGCGTGCCTGACTGGACGTGGTCATGTATCTCTCCTGTACCTCTGGCGGCCGCGCACAGAAATAGTGCGTGAACGCGCCCAGTCTAGCCCATCAGAGGCTCGCGCTGCCGGTCGATCCATGACTAACTGACAGACGATTGACACCCCGGCCGATACCCCGACGGACGCGTCACCGACGCGGCGTCCTGAATCGATCACGACCCTTCAGCCACCCCCAAATAAGGGTATTTACCATCAGGCTAGGCTCACATGCCATGGAGAGCGCCGAACGACCGCCGGGGTGCCAGTTTCGACCATCTTCCCTGACACGTCTCTGCCGACCTGCGGAAACAGTACAAAATCGCAGAAAGCACAGGCAATGCACAATTAGGGCAGACAGGCCTTTTCACCTGCGGATATAAGCAATTGGTTAGGCTGAATTTCCTGGAGAGAGGTTAATCCGATCAGTACGGTGAGTGTCATGAGCATCAACGAGAAGTTCCAAGAAGCCCTGAACAAGCAGGTCGTCGCCGAGCACCAGGCGTCCCTGATCTACTCCCAGCTTTCCTACGAGATGGACCGCCTCTCCTTCCTGGGCATGCGCGACTGGTTCCGCGCCCAGGCCGACGAGGAGCGCGAGCACGCCGCCAAGTTCGCCGAGCACCTGCTCGACCGCGAAGCGCGTGTCGACCTCACCGACATCGAGCTGCCGTCCCTGAAGATCGCCACCCCGCTCGACGCCTTCGAGGCTGCCCTGGCGCACGAGCAGAAGGTCTCCGAGCTGATCCGCAACCTCGCCCGCACCGCGGACGAGACCGGTGACATCGACTCCCGTCAGCTGATCAACTTCTTCCTCGCCGAGCAGATCGAGGAAGAGTCCACCGTCAACGACATCATCGACTGGATCAAGACCGTCGGCAACGACGGCTCCGGCCTGCTGCGCATCGACGCCAAGCTCGGCGGCCGCAGCTCCGAGTAGTCCCTGCAGTACTGCGCAGTACTGCGGTAGTCACCGCAGCACCATCCGACATCCCGGACTGCGGGAGTGACCCGGCCACCGCCGGGGACGTATCCCCTCTCCCCCGATGCTCGCTTGACGAACAACCACATTCGATCGAGAATCCGCCGAACGACTCCGTTCAGAAGATTCTCGATCGAATGTGGTTGTTCTGGCTTGAGGGTCCTACAGCATGCAGGACACGCAGCCCTCAACCTCGGTACCGGTCAACGCCGTCTGACGCAGCCGGATGTAGTACAACGTCTTGATACCCTTACGCCACGCGTAGATCTGCGCCTTGTTGATGTCACGCGTGGTGGCCGAATCCGGGAAGAACAACGTCAACGACAACCCCTGGTCCACGTACTTCGTCGCCACCGCATAAGTGTCGATGGTCTTCTCGTACCCGATCTCGTAGGCATCGGCGAAGAACTCCAGGTTGTCATTGGTCATATGCGGCGCCGGGTAGTAGACACGACCGATCTTGCCCTCCTTACGGATCTCGATCTTGCTGGCGATCGGGTGGATCGACGATGTTGAGTTGTTGATGTAGGAGATCGAGCCGGTGGGCGGCACAGCCTGCAGGTTCCGGTTGTACAGACCATGGGCAGCCACCGACGCCTTCAGCTCGGCCCAGTCCTCCACGCTCGGGGTGTGGATCGTGGAACCGGCGAAGATCTCCTTGACCCGCTCGGTGGTCGGCTGGAACTCAGCCGGGTCGTAACGGTCGAAGAACGCACCGGAGGCGTACTCCGAGTTCTCGAAGTTCGCGAACCGCACCCCGCGCTCACGGGCGATCGTGTTCGACGCCTTCAGGCACTCGTACATCACCGCCGCGAAGTAGGCGTTGGTGAAGTCCAGGCCCTCCTCCGAGCCGTAGTGGATGCGCTCCCGCCCCAGGAAACCGTGCAGGTTCATCTGCCCCAACCCGATGGCGTGCGAACCGTTGTTGCCCTCACGGATCGACGGCACCGAATCAATCGACGTCTGGTCCGACACCGCAGTCAAACCACGGATCGCGGTCTCAATCGTGGTCGAGAAATCCGCCGAATCCACCGCCGCAGCGATGTTCATCGACCCCAGGTTGCAGGAGATGTCCTCACCGATGTGCGAGTACGTCAGATCCGCGTTGAACACGCTCGGGGTGGAGACCTGCAGGATCTCCGAACACAGGTTGGAGTGGGTGATCCGACCCTCGATCGGGTTCGCCCGGTTCACCGTGTCCTCGTACATGATGTACGGGTAACCCGACTCGAACTGGATCTCGGCGAGGGTCTGGAAGAACTGGCGGGCGTTGATCTTCTTCTTGTGGATCCGCGGATCCTCCACCATCTCCTCGTAATGCTCGGTGACGCTCACATCGGCGAAGGGCTTGCCGTAGATCCTCTCGACGTCATAGGGGGAGAACAGGTACATGTCGTCATTACGCCGCGCCAGCTCGAAGGTGATGTCCGGGATCACCACACCCAACGACAGGGTCTTGATGCGGATCTTCTCGTCGGCGTTCTCCCGCTTGGTGTCCAAAAAACGCATGATGTCGGGGTGGTGGGCGTTCAGGTACACCGCACCGGCACCCTGACGGGCACCGAGCTGGTTGGCGTAGGAGAAGGAGTCCTCCAGCAGCTTCATCACCGGGATGACACCGGAGCTCTGGTTCTCGATGTGCTTGATCGGGGCCCCGGCCTCACGCACATTGGACAGCAGCAGGGCGACACCACCACCGCGCTTGGACAGCTGCAGCGCGGAGTTGATGGAGCGTCCGATGGACTCCATGTTGTCCTCGATGCGCAGCAAGAAGCAGGACACCGGCTCGCCGCGCTGGGCCTTGCCGATGTTCAGGAACGTCGGGGTGGCCGGCTGGAAGCGGCCCTCGATGATCTCGTCGACGAGGTTCTCGGCCATCGCCCGGTCACCGTCGGCCAGCCCGAGGGCGACCATGCACACCCGGTCCTCGTAACGCTCGAGGTAGCGTCGGCCGTCGAAGGTCTTCAGGGTGTAGGAGGTGTAGTACTTGAACGCGCCGAGGAAGGTCTGGAACCGGAACTTGTGGGCGTAGGCCCGCTTGAACAGGGCCTTGATGAACCCGAAGTCGTACTTGTCGATCACCTGCGGGTCGTAGTACTTGTTGTCGACGAGGTAGCCGATCTTTTCTTCCAGGTCGTGGAAGTAGACGGTGTTCTGGTTGACGTGCTGCAGGAAGTACTGGTTGGCGGCTTCGCGGTCCTTGTCGAACTGGATGTTGCCGTCAGCGTCGTACAGGTTCAGCAACGCGTTGAGCGAGTGATAGTCGAGCTGCTCCGCCGTGTCGACGGGCTCTGCGACTGTCTTGCCGAGATCAGTGGTCATTCTTACCCCTTAGTGCTCTGCGCTCCACGATGGCTGGCGCATATCTGTTCATGTCTACCGTGTCGTCTCTTGCTCTGCCACTCAGGTCACGGTGGCCCCGCTGACCTGCCGGGAGTCCCAGCGCCCCTCGGCCCGCAACGATGCTTCGAACTCCTCCAGTCCCTCACTGACCCGCTCGACGTCGGTCGGGGTTCCCATCAGCTCGAAGCGGTAGAGGTAGGGAACCTGGCACTTCGCGGAGATGATGTCACCGGCCTTGCAGAAGTCCTCGCCGAAGTTGATGTTGCCCGCGGCGATGACCCCGCGCAGCAGCTCCCGGTTGGACGGGTCGTTGAGGAACTGGATGACCTGCTTCGGCACCGGACGGGAATTGTCGCCGGTGATTGACGCCCCACCTCCATAGGTCGGGCACACCAGCACGAACGGTTCGTCGACCGTCAGTGGCGCATCGGCACGGCGCAGCGGGATGCGTGCGGCGGGGATATCGAGCTTCTGGACGAACCGTTCGGTGTTCCGGGTGGTGGAGGAGAAGTAGACGATGAACATGGTGACTCCTTTCTACTGTGTAATAACCGGTTGGGTGGCGAAACGGGCAGGAACGTATTTCAGGAAGGACGGGACCAGTGCGATGGCGATGAGCGTCCCGACCACCACGGCGACACCACCGGCCAGGGTGGCCATGCCAGCTCCCCAGGACGCACCGGCCCAACCGTGCAGCATGTCCGCCAGTCGCGGGCCGCCGGCGACGACGATGAGGAACACACCCTGCAGTCGTCCGCGCATGTGGTCGTCGACGGCCTCCTGCAGCATCGCCGAGCGCTGCACCGAGGAGAACATGTCGACCAGTCCGCCGAAGACGAAGGCGATGACCGCGACCCAGGCCCACAGGCCGGCGCGTCCGTCCGCCAGCATCACTGCGGCGCCCATGACGATGATCGCGACGCCCCACAGCAGCACCGAGACGACGATGCCGAGACCCTGGCGTCGCAGCCGGGTCACCGTCCCGGAGAACACGCCTCCCAGGACCGCCCCGGCGGGTACGGCGGCGTACAGCAGGGCCAGGAACAGCCCGCCCTCACCGGACTCGCCGAAGTCGACGGTGGACATCTGCGGGATCAAGGCGCGTGGCATGCCGAAGACCATGGCGATGAGGTCGATGATGAAACTCATCAACAGAATCGGCATCGCGGCGAGGAAGACGAACCCCTCGATGATGCTGCGGAATCCTGGGGTCTTGCGTTGTCTGCCGTTGCGCCGCACCGCACGGGCACCGTCCGGGGTGTCCACCGGCAAAGCAGGCAGGGCGATGACCGCCCACAGTGTCGCCAGGAGGCAGACCGCGTCGATGAAGTACAACCATGCGAAGCCGGTCAGCGGCATCAGCAGACCACCGAGCACCGGGCCCACCACCGCGCCAGCCTGCTGGACGGTCATGTTCAGCGAGGTTGCCGCGGCGATGGAACCGTCCGGCACGATCCGGGCGGTCACCGCGGTACGGGTGGGCTGGTTGACGGCGAAGAAGGCCTGCTGCAGGGCGAAGATCCACAGGATCAGCCAGACGTTGTCGAGACCTGCTGCTGCCTGGGCCCAGAATGCCACGGCGGTGACGATGAGACCGACAGTGGTGATGACCAGGAGTTTCCGGCGGTCCACCATATCGGCCAGGGCACCGCCGTAGAGACCGAAGATCACCAGGGGCACCAGGCCGAACGCTCCGGCGAGGCCGACGTAGGCAGAACTGTCGGTAATGACGTAGATCTGCATCGGCACGACGATGACGTTGAGCTGGGCACCGATGACGGTGATGATGTTGGCGATCCAGAGGCGTTTGAACTCCGGCGACTGCAACGGTGTCGTATCGGCCAGCATCGACCGGAACACCGAGCGTCCGGCTCTACGCCGCGGCCTTTCCGGACGAGCCATCATGGATGTGCACCACCTGTAGGAGGAAGATCAGCGGGGAGGGGTTCAGCACATAGAGAAAGGACGCTGCCAGCCGGCAGCGTCCTTCCCAATGTCGCGGGTGGCGGGTCAGGCCGCTGCGGCGCTGAGCGCCTTGATGCGGTCCGGGCGGAAGCCCGACCAGTGGGATTCGCCGGCGACCACGACGGGTGCCTGCAGGTGTCCGAGGGCCATCACGTAGTCCCGGGCCTCGTCGTCGAGGCTGATGTCTACCATCTCGTAGTCGACGCCAGCCTTGTCCAGGGCCTTCTTGGTGGCGGTGCACTGGACGCAAGCGGGCTTGGTGTAGACGGTGATCATCGTGAAGTCTCCCTGGAAGTTCGAGGCTGGATGGGGATGGAGTACGTGGTCGAAATAGGTGGCGAGTCAAGGTCTTGCTGCCCGGCGTACCGGGCGGTGTGAAGACGACCCTACACCGGGACGCGCGGGCCACACAACCCAAAAAGACACGAGATATGGGGGTAATAACAAGAGTCAAACACTACATACGGTACTTACAAGGTGCGTATTCGCAGGTGGCCGATCAAGCCCGGCACTACATGTGGTGGCTGAAAAACATGGAGGTAATTTTATCCACCGCAGTATTTTCCGTATCCTCCGTATCCTCCGCCCCCCCCCGGGGGACGCCCGGCGCATACGACAACACCCCTCCCGCTGCCGTCCCCGAGAGGACGATGAGCGGAAGGGGTGTTCGCAGTGAAAACCGCGCGGTGCGGGACCGGCGTCCTAGCCCTGGCGAGCCTTGAAACGCGGGTCACGCTTGTTGATCACGAAGACCTTGCCGTGGCGACGAACGACCTGGGCGCCCGGCTTGTTCTTCAGCGACCGAAGGGACTTACGAACCTTCATTGGGCGCTCCTTTCTCGTCATTCGGCCGTGGCTGCGATGTGCAACCCGTCGGCACGGTGTTGATCGGTGTTGACCAGTAGATGATCTTCGCTGCCACCGGAGAAACAACGTCCGCCCGGTTCCACAGCAAGCAGACCCGGAGGGTTCCGGGTCGCGACACAGCACGAAAGTCTAGCCTGTGGCGGAGCCGAAATCCAAACCGCTGAAGTAGCGACTGCCTAGCGACTGCCTAGCGACTGCCCAGCACCGGCCTAAAACACGAACTGCTGCAGGATCAGCGCCAGGAAACCGAGGTACCAGACCACGAGCACGATCAGCGGCATGCCGAATATGGCGCTCGCCCCGGTGGTCACCTCATCGCCCCGGTCCCGCGCACGGGCACGCCCGATCCCCACCACCGTGGTGATGAAAAGCGGCAGGACAACCGCCCACACCACCATGCAGTAGGGGCACAACGCCTGGATGTCGTAGAGGGCCTCATAGGCCAGCCAGTGGACGAATCCGACGGCAAACGCCAGGCCGGCCAGGAAGCCGTACCAGAACCAGGCCCGGAACCGCGCCCCGGCCAGCAGCGCCACGCCGATGCAGATCACCACGGAGAAGCCCACCAGCCCGATGAACGGGTTGGGGATGCCGAAGGCGGACGCCTGCCCGGAGTTCATCACGTCGGTGCAGGACACCACGTCGTTGATGGTGCAGGCCGGGGAGAAGTCCGGGTCCTCCATCAGCTTGATCTTGTCGTACATGATCAGACCGGACATGAACAGACCGATGACGCCGAAGAGGGTGGTCGCCCACGCGTACAGCGCGGACGCTCCCCACGTCCCCCTGGTGGCCCCTGCCTGGGCTGCGTGAGCTCCCTGGCCCGTCGGATCTGTGGACGCTGCCGTCGTCACCACTGACACTCCTGTATCTTTCGGTTTCCTTGTCCCCCACAATAGTCCCGGCGGAGCCCCGGACATAGGTCACTCACTCCAGCACACCCCCGGTCACCGCGGTCGGTGACCCCCGACGGAGATGTCTTGACTGAAGTCAGCACAAGGCTCAGGACGTCCGGCGTGACGCCAGACCCACACCGGCAATCACTGCGGCGACGCCCGCCCCGAACGCCAATGCCGAGACGCCGAAGGAGGTGACCGAGGTCATCAGCGCCGAGCGCACGGTCGAACCCTGCAGAGCCACTTCGCGGGCCGGGTCGTCCTGCCCCAGTTCGGCGTAGGTCTTCCCGTCTGTGGATTCGAGGACGCGCTGCTTGACGATGTCCGCCTGGTAGTAGGCGCCGAGGGGACCATCGACCTGCTCGTCGGCGAAGCGCTCGGCATCGTCGGCGACGGTGACCTGCTCGTCGACAAGCTCACTCTTGACGGTGAACCAGCCAGCCACACCGCCGATGACGAACGCCAGGCCGATGAGGCCGACGAGCAGACCGGAGATCAGCGGCAGGCTGGCACGGCGGCCGCTCTTGTTTCCGCTCCTGTCGTTACGGAAGGGTGCGGAGGCGCTCTCCGTCTTCGGCGCGGGGACGGACGTATCGGCGATGTGTCCCCTGGGAATGGGCATGATGTTCCTTCAGACAACCACAGGGTTGTTGATGCGTCCATAACCTTCCCGCGATACACGACAGCATCACAACGGCCTCTCACCCACCTCACAGCATCACCTACCCACACCAGCTCCCCCATGAACTTCCCCTCCACCACCAGCCTATTTGTGCGGTCCGCCGGGAATGGGGTAGCTTAAACCTCGTTCGCAACACGGCAGTCACTGCCGAGAAGCGTGCGGGGCTATGGCGCAGCTGGTAGCGCACCACACTGGCAGTGTGGGGGTCAGGGGTTCGAGTCCCCTTAGCTCCACCAGAAGGAAAGACCCTGGGAAAGACCCCGGTCGGCCGAAATGCCGACCGGGGTCTTTCGCATTGCGGCCAGACTCCCGCTGTACGGCGCATTGTCGTATCCTTTCGATCCCGAGACACCACATCTCCATGTATCCCGTGACTCCTGCTCTCGGTTGCTTTTCCATGGCCTGCACCAACCGAGAGCAGGAGTCAGAATGCCACGGCCGCCGGACTGCGCCCCTCCCCTGCGGGGACCGTCGGAGCGCCCTGCCCATTTGGAGCTTCGCCCGACTGCGTTGTAGTCTATCCCTCGTTCGCAACACTGTGTCCGGAGCTCCGGAACAGCATCGCGTGCGGGGCTATGGCGCAGCTGGTAGCGCACCACACTGGCAGTGTGGGGGTCAGGGGTTCGAGTCCCCTTAGCTCCACCACATGCGGGAACCCGCCGGTCACCATCGACCGGCGGGTTTCGTCGTTCCACCACCGGCCACGAGTTGTGCTGGGTGATGGCGGAATCGAGCCTGCCTACTCCGTGGTCTACGAAGCATCCAGCGGATGTCCCGCTTCAGCCTGTCTCATTCGCCCCGCGGCCAGCGCCACCACCGCGACCAGAGGGGGAAGCACTCCGGCAACCACAAAGATCACCGGAACAGGGACGAGGAGAGATAGTGGGCCCGCAAGAGCAATGGAAACGGGCATGAAGGCGATCGAGACGAAGAAGTCGAGGCTTGCGACGCGACCGATCATGTCGAGTGGAACAAGCCGTTGCAGCAGGGTTCCCCAGATCACGACCCCGGCCCCTGTCGTGGCTCCGACGATGAACAGGGCCACAAGCATCACGATCAGATTGTCGGCTAGTCCGATTGCCGCGAGGAGCTGCTCAGGCGGAAGCACCTCGGGAAGATAAGAGCTGTAGGCCGGGTAGAAGAACGCGCTTCCAGCTCCCATCGCAAACGACGCGACGGCGACGTAGTACACGAGCTCACGCATGGTGGCCTCCGTTCCCTCATCTGAATCACATCAGATGTAGTGGTTGGTTCATCTCCGAAACTACACCACCTGTCGTGGTTGTCGCTAGAGTGTGTCCATGGCACGCAATATCGAACGACGCCGGACCCTGGCCGACGCCGGCCTGTCGATCCTCGCGGGCGAAGGCGCGCGCGGCCTCACCCACCGCGCCGTGGACCGCAAGGCGGGCGTCCCGACCGGGACGGCGACGAACTACTTCAGGACGCGGGACGCTCTGATCAGCGCCCTGGTCGACCGGATCGGGGAACGCCTGGCGCCGGCACCGGAGGACCTGTCCCGCCGCAGCAGTCAGCCCCCCGGTCCTGACCTGTTCGCCGACTACATGCGCGACATCGTCCGTCGGCTCACCACTGACCGGGACGCCACGATCGCCCTGTTCGAGCTCCGGCTGGAGGCCATGCGGCGCCCCGAGGTCGCCGGCGTCCTCGACCGGTGGCGTAGGGAAGGCTTCGCCGGGGACGTCCAGTTCAACACCGATGCGGGACTTCCCTGCGGCCCCCGCGAGATCGCCCTGTTCCACTACGCGATCGAGGGACTCGTCCTCGACCGACTCACCGGTCCCCTGATGCCGGACACCCCCACCGACGACATCATCGACGACCTGGTCGGCGGACTTCTCGGGAAAGCCAGGGACCAGACAGCGGACCGGACGTAGAAACACGGCACCGGGAACCATCAGTGATGGTTCCCGGTGCCGTGAAAGCTGCGGTACCTACCTCAGCGTCGGGAGTTACTCCTCGGAGTCCGCGTCAGCATTATCAGCGTCGGTGTCCTCGGTGGCGTCTGCACCCTCGGTAGCGTCAGCGTCCGAATCTGCGGCGTCAGCGCGGGCTGCCAGCACGTCCGGCACCCAGTCCCTCAATCCGCCGTCTTCACCCTGCTGGAGCTCGACCTGGTTTCCTTCAACGAACAGGGCCGGGGTGGCCGCGCCTTCCGGCATGCGCTCGTTGAGGTTCTCGCCGTTGGCCTCGAGCATGGAGCCGTAGGTCTCCTCGACCGAGCCGTCGCGGATGGAGTCGACGAGCTCAGCGTCCATGCCGAGCTGCTCTGCAGCATCAGCGTAGTCGTCCCATTCCCAGGTGCGGGCGACCGTCGTCTGGTCGCCGAAGCCCTTCTTGTGGAAGGCCCAGAATGCGCCGGCGTCACCGGTGTCGGCGATCGCCAGGGCCACGGCGCCACCGCGGGTGGAGGCTCCGCCCTGGTCCACGAAGCTCACGGTGCGCAGGTCCACGTTCATCTCACCGTTCTCGACGGCATCCTGGATGGACTCACTGTCGGCCTCAGCCAGCTGGGCGCAGTACGAGCAGGCGTAATCCTCGAAGAGCTCGGCAGAGACCGCGTCATCCGCGGCGTCCTCACCACGTAGCTGCACGGCGCCGTCCTCCAGCGACACTGAGAAGGACACGTCAGCGGCGGTCAGGTCCTCATTGTTACTGTTCCGCCCGTTGATGACCATCACCGCGATGACCACCGCACAGATGACGATGAGCGCCACGATCCCCCAGAGGAAACTCCGGTTCTTGTCGTTCGGCGCCTTGATCTTCTGGCTCACGAAGCTCCAACCTTTCAGCGGTTCTTTGACGGTCTTTTGACGGTCTCTACATGATCTCAGTCTTCATACCGCGCACGGCACCTAGCGGACCGGGCGCGGAATCCTCCTACACCCTAGCGGTTGGACCACAGCCGACTCCACCGTGGTACCGACACTTGACCAGCATTCCCAGTGAACTGCTATACCCTCACCCGAGTTTCACAGCACACCCACAGACTGACCCCGTTGTCACGGGCTTCCAGGAAGTTCACAAGATTGTCACGAGAAAATGGGAGGTTCCGCTTCCGCCCCGCCCCCGGGAGGAATATTGTTTCCCCCATGCAGACGACAGAACTTGTGCTCGCATCGAGCTTCGAGGACGGCCTCGATGAAGCCGCTTCCTTCGTGTGGGGCCCCTGGCTCCTCATCCCCCTCCTCTTCGCCACCGGTCTGGTCCTGACGATCCGTCTTCGTGGCGTCCAGTTCCGCAAGCTGATTCCGGCGATGCGACTCGGACTCTTAGACCGCTCAGACGACGCCGGCGAGGGCGACATCTCGCAGTACCAGGCGCTGACCACCGCGCTCGCCGCCACCGTCGGCGTGGGCAACATCGTCGGTGTCGCCACCGCGATCTCCATCGGTGGCCCCGGCGCACTGTTCTGGATGTGGGTCACCGGGCTACTGGGCATGGCCTCGAAGTACGCCGAAGCATTCCTCGGTGTCCGCTACCGCGTCACCGACGGCAAGGGCCATATGTCCGGTGGACCGCAGCGCTACCTCGAACGTGGCATCAAGGGTCCCGTCGGCAAGTTCCTGGCATGGTTCTTCGCCATCGCCGCCATCATCGCGTCCTTCGGCATCGGCAACATGACCCAGGCCAACGCCGTCTCCGAGAACCTCGAGAACACCTTCAACATCGACCCGAGGGTCACCGGCGCGGTCCTGTTCATCCTCGTCGGCGCTGTGTTGCTCGGCGGCATCAAGGCGATCGGACAGGTGACCTCCGGATTCGTCCCGATGATGATCGCGATCTACGTCATCGGTGGTCTTGTCGTCCTGACCATCAACGCCAGCACCATCCCGGAGGCATTCGGCCTGATCTTCACCGACGCCTTCACCGGCACCGCAGCCACCGGTGGCTTCGTCGGATCGGGCATCATGCTGGCCCTGCAGATGGGTATGGCCCGAGGTATCTTCTCCAACGAGTCCGGCATGGGCTCGGCCGCCATCGCAGCCGCTGCCGCGAAGACCACACACCCGGTGCGCCAGGGCCTGGTCTCCATGACCCAGACCTTCATCGACACCATCATCGTCGTGTCCTTCACCGGCCTCGTGATCATCACCAGCGGAGTGTGGGACCAGGGCGAAGACCGCGCCGGCACCATGACAAGCGACGCGTTCTCTGAAGCACTGCCGGGTCACTGGGGTGGCCACATCGTGACCATCTCCATCGTCTTCTTCGCCTTCTCCACCCTCCTCGCCTGGTCCTACTACGGCGAGCGCAATGCCCAGCGCGTCTTCGGCGACTGGGCGACGATCCCCTACCGCATCATCTTCACCTGTGTGGTCGCCGTCGGTGCCACCATGGAGCTCACCGTGGCATGGACCTTCTCGGATCTGGCCAACGGCCTGATGGCGCTGCCCAACCTCATCGGCCTGCTGCTGCTCTCCGGCATGATCGCACGGGAGACCAAGGCCTACCTGGACTTCGACCCGGATCTGCGGGCAAGCGCAAAGGACGTCGAGAAGTTCCTCATCGAGCAGAAGAGCCCCTGGAGAATGTACGGCACGTACGCCGATGACATCCATGGAGACTCCGACGGATCCACCGGCTCGTCCGGATCCTCCGGCCCCGGCGGCGTGAACGCCTGACGCTGCCCGGGCTGACGCCTCCCGGAGAACACCACGACCCCCGCCGCCCATCCCGGGCGCGGGGGTCGTGTATTGCTGTCGGTTCAGTCAGCTCAGGCGCAGCTGACCTCAACCTCGAGAGTGGCAGTCTGACCGGCATCGGCGTGGTCGTCGTCGATCTCGACCTCACCGCTGACGGTATAGGTGTCACCATCGACATCGACGGTGGCCTCCCGCACGTGGTGGTCCTCGCTCTCCCATTCCACGTCGTCCAGGTCGATGCTCAGGCCCTCGACGAAGGGATCGTTGGTGAGGTCGAGGTCGATCTCGACCTTGTCGCCACGATTCTCGCCGCGCAGGTCGATCTCGAACTCATTGTCGTTGTCGTCACTGTCGTTGTCGGCCCGGCACTGCACCGTGGTGAAGCGGTCGGTGACGTCGTCGCCGTCGAAGACCACGCTGGCGATGCTGCCGTCCCCGTCGGCACCATTCGTCGCGCCGGAGTCCTCGGTCGGTGCGGAGGCTTCGTCGGACGCACCGTCGTCCGCTGCCTCGGCACCCTCGGTGACGGTCTTGGTCACCGTGGTGGTGACACCGCTGTCATCATCGTCGGAGCAGGCGGCGAGGGCGCCGATCATCGACAGGCCTGCAACAACGGCCGCGGCGCGGCGACGGGTGGTGGTCGTCTTCATGACGGAAAGCCTCCTAGGTAGGAACGGGTGTTCGCCCAAGTGTATGTGTTCCGACAAACCCACCTCATTTCCGTGGGGAAAAGTCCCCGGTGTGCCCCGTCCCCGGGGGTAAACCTGGCACCGGATCATCATCGTCCCGGTGCACGTGACGGCACTCACACCTAGAGTCGACGGACAACTGCTCCCCACCCCCAAAGGATCCGCCCACTGTCATGACCACCTCCACCGCCGGTCTGAATGCCGCCCTCACCCCGCTGCGCTTCCTCGAACGCAGCGCCACCGTCCACCCCGAACGCATCGCCTGCATCGACGGCCCCCGCCGCATCACCTTCGCAGCGTTCCGGCAGGACGCCGTGACCCTCGCCCGCGCCCTACGACGCAACGGTCTGCGGGACGGCGAGCGGGTCGGCATGCTGGCGTCCAACAGCTACGAGGCACTGCTGGCCCAGTTCGCCGTCCCACTGGCCGGTGGAGTCCTGGTGGCGATCAACACCCGACTGGCACCCGCCGAGGTCCGCTACATCTGTGACCACGCCGGCATCCGGACCCTGTTCGGCGAACAGGACCTCATCCTGGCGTCCCGACGGACCCTCGACAGCGCCGACCTGGTCGAGACCTACGTCCTGATCCCGAACGGCGACGGCACCCAGCCGCAGCCGAAACACCCCGACAGCGGCACGGTCACCACCATGGACGCCTACCTCGCCGGCGGCGAATGGCGTGACGGCGACGGTGATGACAAAGACTCCGATGCGTCCTTCCCCTTCTCCGTCGCCGACGAGAACGCCGCGATCGCCATCAACTACACCTCCGGAACCACCGGACGCCCCAAGGGCGTGGTCTACACCCACCGCGGGGCGTACCTCGCCGCCCTCGGGCTGTCGGTGACCTACGGCTTCACCCTGGACACCGTGTACCTGTGGACGCTGCCGATGTTCCACTGCTCCGGCTGGTGCTCCGGGTGGGCGTCCATGGCGACCTCCTCCACCCAGATCGCACTGCGTGCGGTGCGCGGCCCGGAGATCTGGCGGCTGATCGACGAGGAGGCCGTGAGCTTCCTCTGCGGCGCCCCGGCGGTGCTGAACACCATCGTCGGCGCCGAGGAGGCCCACCAGGTCAGCGGGATCTCCATCGCCACCGCCGGTGCCCCGCCGTCGCCGACGACCATCGCCGCCTGCGAGAACCTGGGGCTCGACATCGTCCACGTCTACGGACTGACCGAGACGTACGGGCCGATCGTCTCCTGCGCCGCCCAGCCCGACTGGGCAGCCCTGTCCGTCGAGGACCGCGCCACGCTGAAGGCCCGGCAGGGACTCGCCATCGTCACCAGCGAGGAGGTCAGGGTCGTTGAGCAGGTCGACCGGCACGCCGACCCGGACACCGTGCTGGTGGACGTCCCCGCCGACGGCGAGACGATGGGCGAGGTCGTGATGCGCGGCAACCTGGTGATGAAGGAGTACTTCCACAATCCGGACGCCACCGCCGAGGCGTTCATCGGCGGCTGGTTCCACTCCGGTGACCTGGCCGTCCAACACCCCGACGGCTATATCCAGATCCTCGACCGGGCGAAGGACGTGGTCATCTCCGGCGGGGAGAACATCTCCACCATCGAGGTGGAACAGGCGATCATCAGCCACCCGGCGATCGCGGACGTCGCGGTCATCGGGGTGCCGGACGAGAAGTGGGGCGAGAAGCTACGCGCCTATGTGGTGCTCGCCCCGGAGACCGACGCGACCGCCGAGGTCGAAGGGTCGGTGGTGGACCACTGCCGGGCGTTGATCGCCGGATACAAGGTGCCGCGTGACTACCGCATCATCGAGGAGCTGCCGCGGACCTCCACCGGCAAGGTGCGCAAGAACGTCCTACGCGACGAAGCGGTGCAGGGCGAATAGGACGCTGCGCCCGGCAGGACGCTGGGCACGCCGGCACCGGTGTGCCCACCGCTGGCGCAATGCGGGTCAGAAGTGCTTGCGCAGGAAACCGAAGGCCGGGTTCACTCCCCCGGACCCGCCGTAACTTGTGGCGTGGGCCGCCTGCCCGGGCACCAGGTCGAACGGCACCTCCGCCGCCAGGCGGGCGGCCTCCCCCGGCTCCATCGCCGCGACGGTCGCCACGTCACGGTTCGCCACCGCCACCTCGGTGAACGCCTCGGCATGGCCGCGGGTGTTGTCGGTGCGTCCGGTCGAGTTGCAGATGTAGTCACGCTGGTTGCACACGTCCATCACCCGGCCGGTGAGCTTGCCGTAGCCGCCGGGCAGCGCACCGAAGACACCCTCGCCACGGGTCGCACTACCGGCTACGACGGTCTCCGGGCTGCGGGAGGGGTTCGACAGCAGCGCGGTGGAGCCGAAGCGGTCTGCGTCCACCGGACCGCGACCATGGGCGATGTCGGCAGTGACCCGCGAGGCGATGTCAGCGCCGAGGGAGTAGCCGGCCAGGCTGATCGTTGATGACGGGCACTGGGCTGCGGTCTTGGCCACTAGCTTCCGGGTCTTGGCGATCCCGTCGGACCGGGACTCGGTGTAGGCGGTGGCGACGAACGGGGCGGCATTGTAGGACACCGTGCGGGAGGTCGATCGTCCCGGCTTCTCCACCATCGCGCCCAGGTCGGACATGTACGCGCCGACCGGGAAGTTGTCGGGCAGGCCGGGCACAGTGTTGCCTCCGCCGGGGACCAGCACGACGATGTTCGGCTCACACCGCGGGATGTTCGGGGTGGCGACGGTGCCGTTTGAGAATCCCAGGGCGGACGCCGTCGGTGCAGCGAGAGCGACAGTGGCGGCGGTGACGGTGAGCAATCCCGCCGCCAGCGCAGAGCGGGCCGCGGCGCGGAGGGTGGAACGGAGAGAGGATCGCACGGTGTCTCCTATGAGAGGTGGGGACAGCAATGAACAACTGGAGAATTTCGGTGTAAGTATAAGCACCTCGGCGGTGACCTGCCATCCAGCACGTACACCTACACCTTCAGCTGCTCATGGACCTGCCCACGGGATTAATGGTCAGAATGTGTGTCCGGGTTCCGCACTGCGTAACAGATCACCCCGGCGAAAAGACAGGATAATAGCTCCCGGACAGCTATTCGCCCAGGGTACGTGACAAAACACCACCCGCATGCGTGCCCGACAACCCTCCCGCCGCAGATGAGCGGGCGAGTATCACCGTGCCATCACCGACGATCCAGTGAAGTCCGCCGGGGTCCAGAGAGTGGGGGGGTAGGCCGCGAGTACACCACTGAAGGCCACTGTGTGGACCAGAAAAACCCCCTGACCTGGTGTTGGTCAGGGGGCGTATCGGTGGAGTTGCCGGGAATTGAACCCGGGTCCTCTGCAACCTCGCCAGGGCTTCTCCGTGCGCAGTCCACGGTGATCTCTACTCGGCTCTCCGGGTCAGGCGGACATGCCCGGATGATGAGCCCAGTCGTCCTGCGATGTCCGCTGCTCGTCCGGACGACGGGACGGCAGCGTCAAGTCCCTTAGCTGATGCCAGGAACCGGGTCAGGGACAAGCCCGGGCTGACAGACACGCTTCGCTGATTAAGCAGCGAGAGCGTAGTCGCGCTGAGTGTTCTTCTCGGCGCCTATAGGTTGCTGCGACGCTTACGGTGGTCTCCAGCCTGCACCGGCACGCTTCCCCTGGCTCGATGTACAGAGTCGAAACCAAATCAACCCCGTGGTCATCGCCGTGCCGCGGTACACCGAAGCACAGCCCCACCGCCGGAAAGCTCGGCGACGGTAGTAGGTGTAACGCTACCAGATCAACCCTTTATTCCCTTGATCCGTCGACCCATCTCACGGGTCACCTCGCGCTCCTCGGTACGGCGCTTGATGTCCTGGCGCTTGTCGTACTCCTGCTTACCTGTGGCCAGCGCCAACTCGACCTTCATCCGGCCGTCGACGAAGTACAACGACAGCGGTACCAGGGTGTTGTTGCCGTCGCGGACCTTGCCCATCAGCGAGTCGATCTCACCGCGGTGCAGCAGGAGTTTCCGCACCCGCCGTGGGGCGTGGTTCGTCCACGTCCCCTGGGCGTACTCGGGGATGTGCAGGTTACGCAGCCACACTTCGCCGTCGTCGATGGTGGCGAAGGCGTCGACGAGGGACGCCTTGCCCTCGCGCAGCGCCTTGACCTCGGTACCGACCAAGGCGATACCGGCCTCGACGGTGTCGAGAATGCGGTAGTCGTGTCGGGCCTTGCGGTTGGTGGCGACGGTCAACGGCTTACCGCCCTTGCCGCCGGCGACCATGCCGGACTTACCGGCCTTGGCGGTCTTCGCGCCCTTGCTTCGTCCGGAATCCACCGGTGTGCTCTTCTTCGCCATAGCGTCGTCCGAGTTTACCGGTTCGTCCTACGTGGCGGCCATTCCCCGCCCGATCCGGTCCGCCCCCGCTATTTCTTGACGTACCAGCGCAGGGTGACCTGCGCGGTGACCCCGGCGATCAGCGCACCGATGACGACGACGAAGGGGGCGATCACCCATATGTCGCCGGTGGTGATCCGCGCGATGAGGTTGGCGTCGTAGAGCGAGGACAGGGCGGAGTCCAGCAGGGTGGACTTCGCCAGCAGCAGCACACCGACCGAGATCACCGAGCCGATGAGTGAGGCGATGACGGCCTCCAGAACGAACGGGGCCTGGGTGAACCAGCGGGTCGCACCGACCATGCGCATGATGCTGATCTCGTGGCGGCGGGAGAAGGCGGCGAGCTGCACCATGTTCATGATGAGGAACACCGCGGCGACGGCCTGCACGGCGGCGAGCACGAAACTGGCGTTACGCACCGCGTCCAGGTTCTTCGTCGCCCCACGCAGGTCATCACCCTGGTCGACGACGGTGGCGACACCGTCCATCTCCGCGATCTCGTCGATCGCACTGGTGTCCAGCGGATCAGCCAGGCGGACATGCAGCGCCGCCGGGAAGGCGTCCGGCGAGGTCTGCTCGACGAGCAGCGGGTCGGACTCACCGAAGACCTCGACGAAGCGCTGGTAGCTCTGCTCCTTGTTACGGAAGGTCAGGGACTGGACGTCGTCATTGTCCTCCAGTGTGCTGCGGACGTCGGCGCAGGTGGGGCTGGAGCAGTCCAGGTCATCGGCGGAGGTGTCCTCGTCGAGCTGAACCATGACCTCGATGCGGTCGAGGTAGAGCTCCTTGGTGTCGGCGGTCATGTTGGTGATCAGCACACCGGTGGCCAACAGCGCCAGTGAGATGGCCGTGGTGATGATCATGGCGACGGTCATGGTCACGTTGCGGGTCAGCCCGCTGAGGGCTTCCTTGAGGACGAAGCGAATCTTCATGGTGCGTTCTCCCTATCCTCTATCGTCCGACCGCGTAGACGCCGTGGGCGTCGTCACGGACCAGTTTGCCGTTGTGCAGTTCCAGGACGCGCTTGCGCATGGAGTCCACCGCGACATCGTCGTGGGTACTCATCACCACAGTCGTGCCACCCCGGTTGATCCGGGTGAGCAGGGCCATGATCTCGGCGGAGGTGTCCGGGTCGAGGTTGCCGGTCGGCTCGTCGGCGAGCAGGACGAGCGGACGGTTCACGGTGGCGCGTGCGATGGCGACGCGCTGCTGCTCACCGCCGGAGAGCTCGTCGGGCATGCGCTGGCCCTTGCCGGCCAGGCCGACCATCTCGAGCACCTCGGGCACGGCCTTGTCGATGGCTTCGCGGCGTCGGCCGGTGACCTCCAGGGCGAAGGCGACGTTGTCGTAGACGTTCTTCTTGGGCAGCAGTCGGAAGTCCTGGAAGACGTAGCCGATCTTCTGGCGCAGCTGTGGGACGCGCCGCTTCGGCAGGGTGTTGACGTGGAAGTCGGCGACCTGCAGGTTGCCGCTGTCGACATCCTCCTCACGGATCATCAGCTGGAGGAACGTCGACTTACCCGAGCCGGACGGGCCGATGAGGAAGACGAACTCCCCCTTCTCGATGTCCACCGAGATATCCCGCAAGGCGGGGCGGGTCGAGGTCCGGTATGTCTTGGAGACCTTGTCGAAAGTGATCACCCAGCTACCGTACCCGACTACTGTGGCAAATGAAACGGATGTGACTG